>Ga0306906_1000038_pt1 | contig 98536 bp, 86 predicted proteins | sample AntRauTorcE11897_FD_190405 | JGI IMG/M metagenome (GOLD analysis project Ga0306906, IMG submission 190405) | Saline lake microbial communities from Rauer Islands, Antarctica - Metagenome Torckler E11 #897 (v2) (version 2) | ecosystem: Environmental > Aquatic > Non-marine Saline and Alkaline >...
TGCTGGATGAACATGATCTTTTTGACGGCCCCCTTCTATACAACCAGCTTGTTTTTCAGGACTCAACGCTTAATTATTTTATGAGTCTGGGTAAACCGGCCTGGCAAGAAGCACGAAATAAACTCCAATCCCTATTATCCCTTGAAAATCCCAAACTGCGCGATGATTCCGGACTTCGAGATCAGGTTTTCAAGTTAAGAGAAGACATCGAGATGATGCTTCCGGTTAAAATTGGAGATTACACCGATTTCTACTCTTCCGAGCAGCACGCTAAGAATGTTGGATCCATGTTTCGAGATCCTGAAAATGCACTGCTCCCGAATTGGAAACACCTTCCGGTTGGCTACCATGGAAGGGCCAGTTCTATTGTATTGAGTGGAACAGAAATACGCCGCCCTAAGGGTCAAATATTAAAGGCAGCTGCAGAACACCCTGATTTCGATCCTTCAGAAAGCCTGGATTTTGAGTTAGAAGTTGGGTTTTTAACCGGCCCCGGGAATAAGCTTGGAGAATCTATTTCCGTTGACGAAGCCGAAGACCATATTTTTGGAATGGTTTTGGTGAACGACTGGAGCGCCCGTGATATCCAAAAGTGGGAGTACCAACCGCTTGGACCTTTTTTAGCCAAAAGCTGGGCTACTTCTATTTCTCCCTGGATCATTACTTTAGATGCCCTTGAACCTTTCCGGATGCCATCCCCCCAACAAGATCCAACCCCTTTGGAATACCTCGACCAAAAAAAGCGCACGAGTTTTGACATCAAACTTGAGGTCTTCCTTAAAACCCAAAAGCTTTCTGAGCCCTACAAACTCTGCTCCTCCAACTACCAACACCTCTACTGGACCATGGCTCAACAGCTTGCCCATCAAACCGCTGCGGGATGTAACGTACTACCGGGCGACCTCTATGCCTCGGGCACCATCAGCGGCCCCACTGAAGATAGCTATGGAAGCATGCTGGAATTAGCTTGGAAAGGGACCAAACCTATAACACTGCCTTCAGGCGAAAAAAGAACTTTTCTTGAAGATGGAGATGAAGTTACAATGACCGGCTTTGCTGAAGGAGACAACTTCCGAATTGGTTTTGGTGAAGTTGTCGGAAAAATCTTACCTCCCAAGTGAGCGCAACGAGTTCAAGTGTTTAGGTATTTACTTAAGCAGCGTCATTTTTTTTGTGAAGATAGCGTCGTCGATGCGAAGCCTATAAATGTAAATCCCCGAGCTTAGCCCTTGCGCATTAAAGGGGATGGAGTATGAGCCAAGGCGATATATCCTGCTCGTTAATTTCTGGACTTTCCGCCCTGTAATATCATAAACATCGAGTTCTACGAATGCGGAGCGAGGTAGTTCAAAATCAATATTTGTTGTTGGGTTGAAGGGATTAGGGTAATTCTGATATACCTTAAATGACTTTGGCAGGTCTGCATATTCCGGATCCCGAACGGTAATTGCGTTTCCATTTTTTGCCATCGCTAAAGAAAGATTCCGTGTTGAAACGTCTGCGCTAAAGTTCGCAATAACAACCCCCAGCCTGTCAATATTCTCCCAGGCAATATCGGTGGGCACATACAATTGGCTTTTCCCTTCCCCGGTGGCAACTCGTTCTATCATCTCGCCATTTTTCATATAAAAAAGGAGTCCCAACCCAACCTGACTGCTATCAAAATTTACAGCTACATCTATAAGTCCATTATCATTCGGTCCCGGGAATACCTCGAAATATCGAGCGGCCAGTGGCCTGATATTATTCATCTCTCTTTTTTGAATTGGAACACTGTTAAATGTCGTATCCACATTAGAAAATGGATATTCCTCTTTTTCACCGAACCCATATGGTTCGGCACCGGCTCGTAATTCGGAAGCGAAATGCCAGAGATGATTTTGCACAAAGGTTGTTGGAAAGTCAGTGTCCCGACCGGGCAGCACTTCACGGAGGGCGTCATCAATACTTAAAAAATTATCTTCTTCAATTAACGCCCACACTTCCTGCCAAATATCATCCCCAAAAACTTCTGAGTAAAATATCATCCAGCTCACGTGATAATAGGCGCCGGGAGTACCATTTTGCGGGGCGAAAAAAATAGAAGAACTATAAGGAGTAGATGCCCCAAAACTTGTTTTGATGTAATTGTAGTAATCATTCACATCATCATATACGACTTCCTCAAAAAGCGTAGCATCCATTTCAGCCCAGTTTAAAGCTCCCGACGGAGCCGCCCACCTATTCTGAGCATATTGAATAGCGTGCTTAAATTCATGAGCTACCGTTACATAAACAGCCCCAACTTCGTCACCCTCAGGATGTGAATTTTCCGGAAAATTCTTAAAGTCGTTTTCCATTTTTATATAAGTCTGAGGAGAACTTCCCGTAGTTCTTGTCTCCCCATAAAATGAAAAATTTTCCAATACTATTCGGTAAGTAGAGTCCACAGGAATGGGGTCTTTAAAGCCAAGCGTGATCACCTCATGCCGGTAGGTCGAGTCTGCTGATTCGGCCACTAAATCCACATAATCTGGAACACCATTTCCATCCTCATCCACTATAGAAACGGAGTCAGGGCCGGATATTTCATACTCTATTTCAAATTTACCCGATGGAGAAATATGGGTTTGTGAAGTCAGGCTTTTATTCACTGAACCCGGCGGGTTCTGATAAGCTTCAATCTTAGCAAGAGCAGATGATGAAATTTGATCCCTGAAGTTATGAACAAACATAGTTGCAGGGGTAGCACACTTATGCAGAACCTTGCTTTGACCCGCCGAACCTTCCGCAGCATATAGTATCCGAAACTGTTCCAGTGCCGCCGTTTCAACATCTATTTCACCCCGCAAAAAAGACTGCTGTATCTCGTGGATCTGGGGCTCTGTCACCCCAACCTGACCAAATGAGGCAACAGGCAAAGCAAGCACAATCAACATAGCACCTGCTATGGCCTTTATAAATTGATACTGAGACTTATGCATTGTTTGGATTTTGCTTAACTTTGGGGTTCGCAAATGATGAACGCTGTAGCTATACAGTTCTTATAATTTAAGAGAAAAAATGTATCAAGTAATACTTTATTACAATTTTGAACCGATTGAAGATCCCGATCGTTTTTGCAAAGCCCACAAAAGCTTTTGCAAGGAGATTGGATTGAAGGGAAGAATCTATATTTCTGATGAAGGAATTAACGGCACAGCCGGTGGAACTGACCAACAAATTGAAGAATACAAAAACTACCTGTGGTCTTTACCCGGTTTTGATGACACCGAATTTAAACAAGAAGAGAGCGACTACATCCCCTTTGCAAAACTCATCTGCAAAACCCGTGATGAGATGGTAGCCTTGCACGTAGATGACGTAGACCCGGAAAACGGTGGTAATTACCTGGCCCCCGATGAATGGCGGAACGTGATGGAATCGCAGGACGATTACGTGATGATTGATGTTCGTAACAATTACGAATCTAAAATCGGACATTTCAAAGGCGCAATCACCCCGGATCTCGATAATTTCTACGACTTTCCTGAGTGGCTGGAAGAAGCCAATATTCCCAAGGACAAAAAAGTACTGATGTATTGCACCGGAGGAATTCGTTGCGAGAAGTTTTCTGTTTTGATGAAAGAGGGCGGATGGGATGATGTAAATCAGCTGCACGGCGGAATTCTAAAGTATGCCAAGGAAGAAGGCGGAAAACACTTTGAAGGTAAATGCTTTGTGTTTGATGATCGCCTGGTGGTGCCTGTAAATCCAAAGGATTTGGAGCCTATCGCCCGATGTGAAATCACCGGAAAACCGGCTGACACCTACATCAACTGTGCTAATATGGAGTGCAACAAGCTGTTTGTTTGCTCAGAAGAAGGTGCACATGAAATGGACGGATGCTGTAGCGAAGAATGCCGCCAAAGCGAATTCAAGCGCCCTTTTGATCCGGAAAATGCATTCAAACCTTTCAGAAAATGGTATAATTATTTCGGTGAAGACTTCAAAGAGAGAGACCTTGAGCAACAGCAAGCTGCACAGTCGTAAAATTCGGATTGTAGAGCCTTATCCTATTACGTATCGGTTTACAGTAAAATCAGAGTTTGATAGAAAACCTCTGCTCGAGTTAATGACCACCCGATTTCCATTTCACGGAGCTAAGGTTTGGGAGACTAAAATAGAGACCGGACTTGTTGGGGTGAATGGAAGAGAAGCAGATGCCAATCACATTCTTTCTAGACACGATCAAGTCTATCATCACAACCCCAAAGTCATTGAGCCCTCCGTTCCTGATGAAGTTGAGGTGCTGGAGAAACTGATGATTATCTCATCGTATTTAAACCCGCTCCATTGCCGATGCATCCCGGTGGCCGTTATAACAAAAACTCGCTTACGGCTATTCTGGAAGAACAAGGATTCGAAAACTTACGGATTGTCCACCGGCTCGATGCTGTAACTTCAGGCCTCGTACTCTTAGCTCGCAATAAAGCCTTTGCTCAACAAGCGATGATCTCCTTCAGTGAATCTAAAGTTAAAAAGACCTATTTCGCTCATATCTCTGGAAATCCAAAAGAGAATGTAATCACCATCGACTCTCCCATTCGAAGAAAAAATGGATTTGTCTTTGAAAGTAAGCTCGGGCTTAATCATGCCAAAGAAGCCATCACCCATTTTGAAGTAATAGAGCGCTCAGAGAAATCCACCCTAATAAAATGCACTCCTAAAACAGGGCGGACTCATCAAATAAGATTACATCTCGAACAATGGGGATATCCCATTATCGATGATCCTATTTATGGAATTGATGGAGATAAGAGCAGCAGAAAAGCTCAAAAAGCAGGAATCAGTTTACTCAATGCCGGCCTGGAAATAGAAGAGCTTGGGGTGAATTATGGATTAAGCTCCGCTCAAGATTGGTTTAATTTAAAGATGTAAGACTTGAGATATAAGATTAAAGAAGCAAGAGTCTCACATCTTTAATCTTAAGTCTATTATCTATTCTTTCACCCCTTAAAAAATGCCTCTGCAATTCGGGCAAATTGTTTTGGCTTATCAAGAAAGGCATAATGTCCGGCATCTTCGATAATTACCAATGCGGAGTTTTCAATTCCTTTTTCAATTCTCTGACCTTGATATACCGGGGTGGCATCATCATTTCTTCCCCAAAGTAAAAGTACTTCATGCGGAATATTAGGCAGTGAAGATTCTAAATACTCCGTCACAGACTTCACGAAAGTTTCTCTCATTGTTCCAGAAAGTTTACTGTAGTCGCTTGAGCCCAAGCTCTTCCAGACGGCCGTAGTCCGAAGCCATCCCAGAGCTTTGTCTCGGAGTGAGCCGGGTAAAACCATAAAGGGAGCCTTCAGGATTTTGGCCGTGTATTTTCTGATATAAAATTTCAATGAGCGTTTAGGCTTCATGCCTGCCCCACCCGTAATCAGAACTTTATCGATGTGAGATTTCCCAAACTCTCGGGCGCACAGCTTCAGCATAATTCGTCCGCCGAATGAATGGACCAGCAGATCAACCTTATCCTCTTCTAAGGATTCTATAAAAGCCTGAACGGCATCCGCATAGTCATCAATGGACCAAGCTCGGGTAGGTTCTGGCGAATCTCCAAAGCCGGGAAGATCTAACACAAAGCTTGTTCTAAGCGGAGCAAGGTTTTGTGCAACCGGCATCATTGCTCGCTTACTGCTTCCCCAGCCGTGGAGGATAACCAACGGCTTCCCTCTGCCGGCTTTTTCGTAAGCTATTCTCTGTTCCTGATATGTAAATGTGTGGTTTTCTGACATGGAGTAAATTTTGCCAAACTTCTCATTTACAACAACAGAAAACAACCTTTTAATTTATCCGCTTTATTAATGGCGGTGAAATATTTTGACATAATGCGGACAGGCTGTCCGCATTATGTCAAAAAAGTGACCCTTGAAAAATACTTAGTTGAGTTTTTCCGACTCCTAAACCATATTAGGTACATGAAATTCAATGACCTGAAACGTAAAGCATTCTTCTGGATTGACCGTCTCCAGATCTCTCGCACCGAACGCATCTCGGTTGTGGCTTTACTGGTGCTGATTTCTTTACTCCTAATCTCGAACTTCTTCATTTCAAAAACCTATAACTACAGCCAGCAAAAGTATGATGCTATTTCTGCCGAGTTTAATAAAAGAAGCCAGCAGCTTCGGGAAGAACAAAAGGAACTCGAAGCAAAATATAATCCGGCTCCGGCTGTTAGTGAATCTACTTCTCCACCCGATGATTATGATACGAATAGCACAGAAACAAAAGAACAAATTATAGCTTCAACTGAGAAGATTAATATAAACACAGCAACCAATTCAGAGCTACAGACATTAGACGGAATTGGTGAAGCCTATGCACAGCGAATTATTGAATACAGAGAAGCAAATGGCGGTTTTGATTCCATAGATGAACTGGTTAATGTAAAGGGCATTGGCGATAAAAGACTGGAGAATATCCGGCCATTTATAACTCTCGACAAATAGAATTAATAGCTCCTAAATCACAAAATTGTTGAAGAACTAAAACGAACTTATCTTTTAGTGATTTAGTCGCAATAAACTTAAAGGACTTCATGCCAAAAATACTTTGGGCAGATGATGAAATTGATCACCTGCAATCACACATTATATTTTTAGAAAAAAAAGGATTTGAAATCACACCGGTATCTAATGGAGATGATGCCGTCAGCCTGATCTCCTCCGAACCATTCGATATCGTCTATCTTGATGAACAGATGCCGGGCATGGGTGGACTTGAAACTCTCGAGAAGATCAAAGCCATTCAGCCTTCAATGCCGGTTGTTATGATTACCAAGAGTGAGGAAGAATCGATCATGGAAGATGCTATTGGTGGTAAGATCTCTGATTACCTCATCAAGCCGGTAAACCCGAATCAGATATTATTGACAACCAAGCGGTTGTTGGAAAGAAGTCGTCTCCAGACTGAAAAATCAGCCCAAACATATCTTAAGCAGTTCAATGAGCTTTCCTCCCGCATTCACCCCGGAACACACTGGAAAGAGTGGATTGATATTTATAAAGAGCTCACCAACTGGCAAATTGATCTGGGAGATGGCGATGAAGGCCTCGTTCAAGTTTTAGATGATCAGTTTCAACAGGCCAATAAAGAGTTTGGACGATTCTTGCAGCAAGAATACAAAGGCTGGGTTCAAAGAGACGATAGTCGCCCTTTGTTATCGCAAGAAATTTTCAAAAAGTATGTAAACCCTAGATTGGAGAAGGACGAGAAGGTTATGTTCTTTCTCGTTGATTGTATGCGGTACGATCAGTGGCTGGTTTTTGAGCCGATACTATCAAAGTACTTCTCGATTGATACGGATTTCTACTACTCTATTTTACCCACAGCTACTCCTTTTTCGCGAAATGCTATTTTCTCAGGATTATATCCGGCTGATATAGAGCGCATGTATCCGGAATTATGGCAACAAGGCCAGGACGAGTCTTCCCTAAACCGTCACGAAGAAGAGCTCCTTCAGAAGCAACTGAATCGAGATGGCATTGACATCAACTTCAAATATGAGAAAATACTGAATGCCGATGCCGGCCGAAAAGTAGCTGATAAAATTGGCAGCTATGCCCAGTCAAAACTTGCGGCTTTTGTGTTTAATTTTGTAGATACGCTGGTTCACTCCCGCTCAGATTCTGACGTCATTAAAGAGCTGGCGCCAGATGTATCAGCCTTCCGTGCCGTTACGGAAGCTTGGTTTCAGCACTCCTCGCTGCTGCAAATGTTTAAAGGATTGGCTAAGGAAGATGTTACTCTAATCATCACTACCGACCACGGTTCGGTTCGTGCTTTGCGCGACACTAAAGTTTATGGCGATAAAGACACCGCCACTAATCTTCGCTACAAATATGGCCGGAATTTAAAAGCTGATGAAGCAGATTCTGTGATTTTCATGGACGATCCTGAACAATATCGCCTGCCCAAAGTCGGATCCGTCAATAACTATATGATTGCCCGTGAAGACTACTACTTTGTATATCCCACCAACTATCATAAATACCAAAACCGTTACCGTGATACTTTCCAGCACGGGGGCGCGTCGATGGAAGAGATGATTTTACCGGTAGCCACTTTAAAACCGAAGTAGCGTGCAGTCAACTGAAAGTACATCCGTGGAAGAAACCATTCGGATTGGTTTTGAGTTTGGTAAGCAGCTTGAAGCCGGGGATGTTGTATGCTTGGATGGTGATTTAGGAGCCGGTAAAACGCACTTTGTTAAAGGCGTTGCTTCTTATTTTGGGATTAATCCTGAAAAAGTCAGCTCACCTACCTATACTTTGATCCATGAATATTCCGGGGAACTTCCCGTGTATCACTTTGATTGTTATCGACTGAAGCACGAACAGGAAGCTCTGGAAATTGGAGCTGAAGAATACTTTTACGGTGATGGCGTTTGCTTAGTCGAATGGCCAAAAAGAATTGAAGGCCTGATTCCTGAAGAGGCAATCTGGGTTGAGATTTCACACCTTTCGGATTCAAAACGAAAAATTAATATTCATCAGAAGAAGTAATACTGATGGGCAGTTCAAAAAAACGAAGACTTTCATACCGACTTGATCTCCTCCCGGTGATCCTACCCTATCACCGTCGGGCAAAAAATACGCTGCGCACAGGCGACCTGGTTTATTATGGTCCCAGCCCTGAGTTTTATGGGATTGGTGAAGTGGTTCAAACTGCAGAAAAAATTTGCATGGTCGACTTTCGGGGAACCGGAGAACTGGGAATCCACAAAGACGAAATGCTTTCCTCTTATCTCATTCCTATTCATAAGCTGAACCTCTCGGGAGTATTGAAGGGTAGGTGATCGTCATTCATCTGCTTAAAACTACCTAAAAGCCGACACCTCCTTTTGAAGATCTTTCGGGAGCACCCTCAAGATGACCTTACATTAATTATTTGGACTAGTTCGGCAATGTTTTCTTTGGAGGCCATTCGCCAAGAATATCTTCATTCATAAACGTCCAGTCAGGATTGCTTTCTTTTATCAACCCCTCTTTCCAGGTCCTTGACTTCCCTTTTATTCTCTTCTCTGCCTGAATAGCTTCATACATCGTTGGAAAGACATCATACCAAATTAGACAGTAGCAGAAATACCTCCCCGCAAAAGTGCTCCTATCTCCTCTGGACTTATAATGTTCTGAAATCCTTCTAGAAAGATTATTTGTAACCCCTGTATAAAGCACCTTTTGCTCAGGATTGGTTACGATGTACACTGCATTCTCCATAATAAGAGTAAAAATATTAAAGTCATTCAGAGGGTACCCCCGATGAATCTTCAAGAGCTTTACACAGATATAATGCTAAACCCGACTTGTGAAGATCTTTCGGGAGTACCCTCAAGATGACCTTCCAGTTTGTATTCTTTTTCAAGTAAGAGCATAGAAATCATTATTACTTACAGAATTTTTCTATTTTTGCCGCTCACTTAACTCATATTCATGGAATATATCATCGAAGGCATTATAAACGGCATCATCCAAACCACCGCTTTGGAGTGGATTGCTGTGGCTACCGGCTTGATGAGCGTTTGGTTTTCCATGAAAGAAAACATCCTCGTTTACCCCACAGGAATCGTCAGCGTGCTGATATATGTGTACCTCGCCTTTCAGTATAAACTTTATGCTGATATGGGAGTGAATTTCTATTACTTCGTGATGAGTGTATATGGCTGGTATTTCTGGGTTCATCCCAAAAGCAAAGATCTTCAACAAGTCCGCGTGACCATCAATAATCAAAAAGAGAACCTGATTACTGCTGCACTTTTACTCGGCTCTTTCGCTATTCTATATTTTGTACTCACCAACTTTACCGATAGCGATGTCCCGTTCTGGGATTCTACCACCACCAGTTTTGCCATAGCCGGCATGTGGCTGATGGCACGCAAGAAAATCGAAAACTGGGTTGCATGGATCATCACCGATATTATTTCCGTACCGCTCTATTTCTACAAAGGATTGGTCCTTACCAGCTTCCAGTTCCTCATATTTACTGGCTTGGCTTTTGCAGGATATCTCGCCTGGAAGAAATCTTTAGAAAAGGATCATGCAAGCGAATCCGACCCAAATTCAGATAAGAGAAATTCAAAATTTAAAATGAAAAATTAGTCTTAGTGTGATCTAATTTATGGTTTTGAATTTTTACTTCTTTCCACAAAAATCACAAGTTCTCCCTCTTCCACTTCTACAGAAAACTTCCGCTCAATATTCTCATTAGAAGTACCGTCCCTTTTTCCATTCTCTATTGCTTCTCCGTTTAGCTGAAATTTCAATCCTTTTGTAGTAATTCCACTCACCTTTCCTGACAACGGAAATAAAGAAACGATACTGCCAATTGGCCGCTCAGCCTTGAAAATAGAAGTCACCATTTGAGCAGTCAGAATCTCATCCATAAACATCAGGTTTTCAAATTTAGGGTGAAATTGACTGAGAACAGACAGGTTTTTTAAAGAGTGATCCATTCGCTTGCCAAATGCGCCTAGCACAACACAGGTTTTAGCCCCTCTTTTCAGTGCTAATGAAAGTGCCTTTTCCAAGTCATTGGTTTCTTGGTCAGGATCTTTGATGATTTCAAAGTCAACCGTTCCCGGCTTTACAAAACTGTCCATATCGCCGATAACTACATCAGGTTTCACCTTGTTCTTGATCAAGGTGTTTCCCCCTCCATCCGCACCAATTATGATTTGTGCTGATTTCAGTTCCTCTTTCAATAATTCTTTGCCCGGCGGAAATCCGTTACTAACTATAACTGCTTGCATATTTTTGTTTTAAGCTGACTATTATTTCACTGTAAAATAAATGGATTTGTGTCAATGTTCGCCTATTTTTGAGTCTATGGAGACATTTATGTTTAAAAACTTTATTTCAAAAATTCGACAACATCAAAAAGTAGCTGTTTTCTCTCATGTTCGTCCCGATGGGGACTGCCTGGGGTCTCAAGTTGCACTCAGCTTATGGTTGCAAAAAAACGGGATTGATACCACTGCTTTTAATGAAGATTCCATCCCTGAAAACATGGAGTGGCTACTTAATTTCTTTCCAATTATAAAACCTACCAAAGATCAGCTTATCGATTTTGATGCTTTTGTGGTTGTAGATGGAAATGCTTTACATCGGTTTGGGGAAACTGCCAAGCATCTTTCGGAATTAGGGAAGCCCATTTATATGATCGACCATCACCCGGAACCGGATGATATTTTTGAGGAGTCTGTTTCTATGGCGAGCGCTTCTTCCACTTGCGAACTTGTTCATCAACTCTACAGCGAGCATAATCCTGATCAAATCGATGAGCACGCAGCCAAAGCAATGTATCTGGGACTCGTAACCGATACCGGGTCTTTTCAGTTTGACAGCGTAAAACCGGAGACGCTAAGTGCCGGAGCTGATTTACTGAAGCGAGGCGGGTTTACCCCAAATGTGATTACAGAGAAGATTTACAGTTCACGTCCGTTAAGACAATTGAAGTTACTCAGCATGGCGCTCGAAACCATCGAACTACATGCAGATGGACAAATTTCTACTATCACTATCACTGAAGAAATGTTTGAGCAAACCGGAACCTCAAGCGAAGACACCGAGGGCTTTGTACAGTATCCATTAAGTGTTGAAGGAGTAAAAGCTTGTGTTTTATTCCGAGAAAATGGCGACCGAGTGAAGTTAAGCCTGCGTTCACAAAGTAATATTGATGTGAACAAATGGGCCCGCCGATTTAATGGTGGTGGTCATAAAAAAGCAGCGGGAGCCTGGCACACCGGACCTGTTAAAAAAGCTATGGAAGAAGTAATTAGCATAGGGCAAGAACAATTATAGTTCAGATTCCGAGTTTTTACTATTATGAAGCATAATTATTTGTTAGGAATACATCATGGAGCACGAATATAATTTACTGGTCATCGATGACGATACTCCGATGCACCTCATGCTTAATAAGCTATTGGGTGATGAGTATAACATCCTGATGGCCGGCTCAGCACAAGAGGGCATTGATATGCTCAGCGAAAATAAGGTGCATTTTATACTCACCGATATTCATATGCCGGGCATGTCGGGATTGGAATTTCTACAGGTTTTAATGGAAGATGCCGAACGGCGTAATATCCCTGTTCTTATCATGACCAGCCTTCCCTCTGTAGAAAAAGAACAAATTGCTCTTGATCTGGGCGCATCTGATTTCATTGACAAATCCCTTTTCAACTCAGATATGGAAGCCGTTCGTAACCGAATTCGCGCCAAGTTTGTAGCCAGTGTTGATATTCCGGACCTCCCTGAAAAGTTAGTTTACGATAAAAAGGAAATAACAAAGCAGATTCTGTTTGAGATTTCATCCGGGGATTTTGTCAGTACCGCTCAAAAATTATGCAAGATATTAGGCGCGAAGCTTCAAACAGATCACCTTTCATTTTGGACTATTAAAGACGGAAACGTTCAAATGTTACTGGCAAATGGAACTCAGCTTCCCCGCAGGTATGGCCCGAGAGAATTAATGCGCGAAGATACTTTCCAGCGAGTCCTTACCCAAAAACGACCTTATCTGGTCAACAATGTGTACACTTCCAATAAAGGAATTCTGCCCAGCATGTCGAAAGATGAAGGACTACCCGCTGAAATTGGCATCCCTCTTTTTGCTATGACGGAAAAGCAGCTCATCAAAAACAAGATGAAAATTCCGCCCAAAACCCCTCTATTCGGATATATTGTTCTAAAGCGCAAAAGGGTTTTTACCAGCAAAGAGTACAAATTAACTTCTGTATTGATGATGCATATGGGAACCATTCTTTTTAGACTTTACCATCGGCTTTAATTTCAATTTTAGTAATTAATCAGACAATCACGACCCGATTGATCCGTTATTCGACTCCATTTGCAACTATACATTTTATTCTGAAATAATAATCGCAGCTAATTTAGTTTATGATCAGAACCGTTACTATTCTACTTATCTCTATTCTTTTTGCAGGATGCTCGGCTAATCAGGACCAATCCGCTCTCAAGCCATCTCCATTAGCCTCGGTAGGCACCTTTGCAAATTCTCAGCAGGATACTCAGCAACAAGTTCAACCTAGTCAGCCTGTTTCAGTTGATGACAGTCGCCGAAATGCGATTACCAATGCTGTTGAAAAAGCCGGGCCTGCTATTGTAAGCATCACCGTCACGGAACTTCAACGAGGCTACACCCGTGAGTTTGACACCTTCTTTTTCCGATATTTTGATGTCCCGATACAGCGAGAAGTAAAGAGTGTAGGTTCAGGATTTATCATCAGTGAGGATGGCTTGGTTGTTACCAATGAGCATGTTGCCAGTAAGAATTCTAAAACCATTATGATCGCTCTCTCAGATGGCAACACTTACGAAGCCGAGTTACTGGGATCGGATGAACTTGCCGACTTATCTTTGCTCAAAATTAAAGGAGACCGTGAGTCTTTCCCTTATATAAACTTCGCAGATTCTGATGAAATCATGGTCGGGGAATGGACGATTGCAATGGGCAATCCATTTGGACTTTTTTCCGACGGGCAACCTTCTGTAACTGTAGGAGTCGTGAGTGCCAAAGAACGAGACTTCAGGCCTGACCCTAAAGATCCACGCGTTTATGTTGAAATGATTCAAACGGACGCAGCCATTAATCACGGTAATTCCGGCGGACCTCTTGTAAACAGTAACGGCGAGGTGATGGGAGTAAATACCTTTATTTATACCGGCGGAACCAGCAGTGGATTTGTAGGCCTTGGTTTCGCAATACCCAGCAACAGGGTTAAAAAAATCATCAGCCAGCTTAAAGAATCAGGATCCGTTTCTCTGGAGTATGATCCGGGGATGAAGTTTGTGCCCGTCACCCGACAGCTGATCATACAGTATCCAAGCATCCCAAGAGTGTTAGGGCTTTTTGTAACGGAAGTAAATAAAAGCGGCCCGGCTTATGAATGTGGAATTATGCCCGGCGATGTAATTGTGCAAATTGGTGATGAGCGGGTAACCAGCGACATGCACGCCTGGGCACTGATGCGAGAATACGTTGAAGGAGAAGAGATGACCCTCCACCTTGTCCGGGATAACAAACAGTATAAAACCAGTATGAAACTAAGAAAACGCGTTCAGGGTCGTTAAGCCAATTCTTTCCTGATTTTCACAAGCAATTCCTTAGTCGCCATAATACCTTCATTAGGAGGTAGTGAACTTCCCTCATACTCAACTCCTACATATCCACCATTGAAACCCGATTCTTTCACAATCTTCATCAGCCTCATATAATCGAGTGTAGACTCATTCCCGGATTCATCAAAGGCATAGGTTTTAGCACTCACTCCATGGGCAAAGGGCATTAATTCTTTCACCCCTTTATAAGTATCATATTTTTCTGTGCAAGTATCTCCCCACCGGGCATTATCACCATGGCTAATACAGAAATTACCAAAGTCGGGCAGGGCGCCCGCCCACTTGCTGTCAATTTGCTTAAGGACGTCCGACAAATGCCCTGCGTGAGAAGAAAGTCCTCCGTGATTTTCAACAATCACACTGATTTCCTGCTGACTTCCATACTCAGCCAGCTTACCCAATCCATCTACACCGGCACTTTTCCAAGCTTCCACATCACCCTCAGTTTCTGTAGAACCAAATAAGTTAATTCGGATGGCATGGCACCCCAGAAACTTTGCTGCATCCACCCATTTTTTGTGGTTATCAACAGCCTTGTTTCGTTCTTTATCGTCTGCTGCTGCAACAAAGCCCTCGTTATCTACCATGATTAAAACATTCCTAACCCCCTGATCTTCTGCTCTCATATTCAGCTCTTTCAGGTAATCCATATCCTTCGCTTTGTCTGCAAAGAACTGATTCACATACTCAACCGCATCAATCCCGAAACGGGTTCTTGCTACTTCCGGGAATTCAAGGTTCGTCATCTCCCCGCCAAAAATCTGCCGGTTCAGGGACCACTCTGCGAGCGAGATTTTGAAGTCAAATTTCATATCGGAACCAAATAAGAGTGAAGGATTAGCGGATGCAAAAAACATCCCTCCGGCTGTTAAAGCTGTTTTTTTAAGGAAATCGCGGCGTGAGTTGTTCATGATTTTTGTCAAATGGTTAGAATAGATATGGTTCTTTGAACTTCTATAATTAATGGGTAAAAAGGAAAACAGAGATTTCAAGACAACTATTTTATACCTCCCCAAGACTCAACCTTATATAAACAGAAATCTTTTTTACATTCCACACCTCACTTACACTCAAAACAATTTTATGTCATCATCCCAAGAAGATCTTTCTTATCCCAAAGAAAATATCAAAGTCCTTTTATTGGAAGGAATTCACCCCAAAGCAGAAGAAAATTTTAAAAAGCATGATTTCCTGAATGTCGAAACTCAGGATGAAGCCTGGAGTGAAGAAGAGCTTCTCGAAAAAATCCAGGATGTACATCTGATTGGCATTCGATCCAAAACTCAGATGACTGAGAAAGTGATTAAAAATGCTCCAAAGCTTAAGGGCATTGGGTGCTTCTGTATTGGAACCAATCAGGTTGATCTGGAAGCCGCCATGTTAGCGGGCGTCACCGTGTTTAACTCCCCTTATTCAAACACACGCTCTGTGGCTGAACTGGTTATCGCGGAGTCTATCATGCTGAAACGGCGCATCCCACTCCGTGATAAAAAAGCACACGAAGGCACCTGGTTGAAAGACGCTAAGGAAAGCTATGAAGTACGCGGAAAGAAGATGGGAATTATTGGGTACGGTCATATCGGCTCTCAGGTCTCTGTACTAGCTGAGAATATGGGTTTTGACGTACTGTATTATGATATAGAACCGAAGTTGCCCATGGGAAATGCCACTCGGCTGGAAACGCTGGAAGAAATGCTTGAGCAATCTGACATCGTGACCTTGCACGTGCCGGCTACCCCAAGCACTAAAATGATGATGGATTCCGAACGATTCAGCCAGATGAAGAAAGGCAGTGTACTTTTAAACTTATCACGGGGTTCTGTAGTTGATATTAAAGCCCTGAAAGATGCGCTTGAGTCAGGACACCTTTCCGGGGCCGGCATTGATGTATATCCTGAAGAGCCGGAATCATCTGGAGAATCTTTTAGAACGGAATTACAGAACATACCCAATGTAATTTTGACCCCGCATATTGGTGGCTCTACGATTGAAGCTCAATACAATATCGGTTCTGATGTTTCCACCAAGCTCATCAACCTGATTGATAATGGAACTACGGTGGGATCTCATTCCGTGCCGCCGCTGAATCTGCCCGTTCAGAAAAATGCACATCGTATTTTGCATATTCATGAAAACAAGCCGGGTGTGCTTTCCGAAATTAACCGTTGCCTGTCCGATTCAGATATCAACATTTTGGGACAGTACCTCAAAACCAACGAGCATATCGGTTATGTAGTGTTAGATGTGGATAAGGAATATGACGACCAGGTGCTGGAAGAAATCCGCAACGTGAAACATACCATTAAGACTCGGATTTTATACTAAATCTAACGCGCAGCATTCACCAATTGCTTAAAGATATTTCGCTGTCTGGAAATTTGAATCAGGTACTCCGGATGCCACTGTACCCCTATCACGAATGGATATCCGGTATGTTCGATAGCTTGCGTGATGCCGGTATTCAATTCTTCACAAGCGACTTCTATTCCCTCTCCCGGCTCATCGATAGCTTGATTATGAAGGGCATTCACATTGCAGATATCCGTTTGGAGGAGCTCACATAGCTTCGTGTGATCTTTAATCTTGATCCGCTTCTTCGGAAATATAGACGACACCTGAGCCTTCTCTGCATAAAACCCCCGAATGTCCTGATGAAGGGTGCCTTTAAAATGTACGTTTAAGAGCTGCATGCCCCTACAAATTCCCAGTACCGGAAGTCCTTTTTCAATGGCTTGATTCAGGAATTTCAACTCTAGTGCATCTCTTTCTAAATCAATCGGTGATTTTTTGGTGTGCTGAAAGTACCGAGCCAACCAATACAGCGGAAAGAATAAAATAGATAATAGCCACTCGAATATAGTGCGCTTATCTTTTGCCAATGTTGCCTTTATTATACGCTGTTGACCATATTTCAGGGGTTCGACATCGGCTCCCCCGCCAATAATAAGTCCATCAATTTGATCTATACTTCGGGGTGTTTCCGGGTTAATGCGGAGTGGCTTCCCTCCTTGTAAAATGATAGACAAGGCTGTAAAAATCCAAGCTCCTGTTCCACCTTCAGTCGGACCTGTAACCCCAATTACCGGTTCACTATCCTTCATTATCTACCCATCGTTGCATTAACTTTATCCATTTCTTTTTGATGCTGAATAACGTCTTATCGTCCATTTCTAAAAAAGCTTTTGAATATTGATTCAGTGCTCGCTCATCATGCGCTAATTTCTCTACCAGCCACCATCGGTTCCATTCCTGTGCCAGCGACCAGTCCACATTTTCTATCGAGCAGTTTGGAAGTCGGTAATGAAAAGTTGGACGGGCTGATGTCAGCTCCTCTTTAAGATGACTTTCCGTAAACTCCTCATCCATAAACATAAAAACCGGCAACAGGTCAAGCGGGCGGTTTCTGGAATTCTCATATTCGAAATAGTCTTTGATCAATGTCTTCAAATCAGGCTGATACTCTGGTCTGAGAATGTGCCGGATATACTTCATTTCGTACTCGTTGATGTAAGGTGTCAATTTTCGGCTGATATTAATTTCTGCATCTTTACGAATCCAGGCATCCAGCATTACATATGCCTTCAAGTGTCGGGTCAGGCTTTCAGCCGTCAACTCCGGAACTTCCGGGTTTATGTGCAACCCAAAAGCATAGAAAAAAGAACTCCCTGTTCCCTTAGCTTTCCACTCCCGAAGCTTTGCTACCAGCTCATCTAATTCGTTAATTTGGGAAAGTGGAATTGGAGGCGTAATAATCTCAAAAGGAACCACCGTTGAAGCCATTCCCCTTAGCGTGTCTTCAAGCTTGTCTTTATTTTTTAATTTCTTCACGTCAATCCCAACCGACTCCAGAACCTTCTCATATTTCTTATTCAGAAACAGACTGGCGTCCAGTTCTAAGGAAAAAGTACCAAACCGCGTGTCTTGAATTTGGAATTCATACCCACTGATTTGGTTCACCTTGCCGCCATACAGATCTACTATCATTTTAGCAGCATCGATCATCTCAACACCGGTGAACTCAAATTCGAAACCGGCAGACCGTTCTTCACCATCCTGATTTGTGGGCTTTGGGGGATTTTTAAACTTCAATTATTCCTTCTTTTTGTTATTCAATCAGCTTAAACAGATGTCAGGTTATATTCAATCCTGAATTTGTGTAAAGTATTGTGAGGCAGATTTTAAGAAAGCAGTGTCTGTATTTTTTTGAAGTTTGTCAGGAAAGAGATGGTCGCCTTTTCAAACAGGACCCTATCTCTGTCTCTTTCCCTACTGCGCTGGCGCTTGCAAGGAAAGAGAACTCTGTAGCTACCTTAGTATGTGATTCTATATTTTAACTCTAAAATTAGAATCATTTTCGGTTCTTTTTCAGGCATCTCCTTCCTTGGCGTGCTGGCACGTTAGGGAAGGAACAAGGAAGGGTCCACATTGGAGCCAAAGCTTCCTAATAATTACTTATTTCCATATTCAAACTCCCGCTATAAAATCCGTATTTTAGGGGTTCATTAACTGACTTCTAATTCCCAATTTTTTCATGACCTACCTTTCAACCGAAAACCTTTCCAAACATTTTGGAATTAAACCTCTGTTTGAGGACCTCACCTTTGGCATTTCACGAGGTGATAAAACCGCCCTTATTGCTCCCAACGGAACGGGAAAGTCCACCCTCCTGAAAATATTAGCCGGAGAGATGGAACCCGATAGCGGGAAAGTCATGACCCGAAATGGAATTCAGGTTGGCTTTCTGGCACAGGAACCGGACATGGATGAAAGCATGACCATCAGTGAGTTCATTGCGCACGGAAACTCAGAAAAAATTCGGGTTGTCCAGCGATATGACAAAGCCGTTCGCGACCAAGCAGAAGACTTCAGCACACAAAACCAGCAAGCGTTTGAGAAGGCTTCATCTGCCATGGATGCCGCCGAAGCCTGGGATGTGGAACAACAAATGGAGCAGATTCTGGGCGTCCTCAACATCCACGATCTCGACCAATCCATAGGATCTCTGTCCGGAGGGGAGCGAAAAAGAGTAGCGCTCGCTTTTGTCCTTCTTGACGAACCCGATCTGTTGATTCTGGATGAGCCGACTAACCACTTGGATGTAGAAATGATTGAGTGGCTGGAATCCTATCTCGCCAAGAGCAAGATGACACTCCTTATGGTAACTCACGATCGCTATTTTCTGGATCGGGTTTGTAATCATATTCTGGAGTTGGATTACGGCAAGCTCTATCATCACAAAGGTAATTACGAATACTATTTGGAGAAGAAAGCTGAGCGTGAAGAAGTAGAGGCGACCGAAATTGCCAAAGCCGGCAAGCTGATGAAGAAAGAGCTGGAATGGATGCGCCGCGGCCCTAAGGCCCGAACAACCAAGTCTAAATCCAGAATTAAAGACTTTTATAAGACTAAAGAAAAGGCCAATGCAGGCCGCGAAGAAAGCGAACTGCAGCTCGATGTAAATATGAGCCGCATGGGGAGTAAAGTGCTGGAAGTTGAGAACCTCTCCAAAGCATTTGAGGACACTGTTATCCTGAATGATTTCAGCTATCAGTTTTTGCAAGGTGAACGCATTGGTATTCTTGGAAAGAATGGAGTCGGCAAAAGCACCTTTTTGAAAATATTAATGGGAGAAGAACCCACTGATTCCGGCCAGATAGAAACCGGTGAGACCATCGTATTTGGGCATTATCGACAATCCGGAATTGAGATTGATGAATCGAAACGGGTAATCGAAGTTATTAAGGAAGTGGCCGAGGTGATTGAGCTCGCCAATGGAGATCGTATCACGGCTTCTCAATTTCTGGAGCATTTTATGTTTCCTTCCAAAATGCAATACACCCCTGTAGAAAAAATCAGTGGCGGGGAAAAGCGCCGGCTTGGCTTGATGATGGTGCTTATCAAAAACCCGAATTTTTTAATTCTGGATGAACCGACTAATGACCTTGATCTCCTCACCTTAAACAAACTCGAAGACTTTCTTCTGAATTTTGGAGGATGTCTCATCATTGTATCTCATGATCGCTTCTTTATGGACCGGCTGGTAGATCATTACTTTGTATTTGAGGGACAGGGAACCGTCAAAGATTTCCACGGCACCTATGATGAGTATCGAGATGAAGTCCTGGCTAAAGCTAACAACGGCTCCAACGATAAAAAGAATACGCCTTCCCCGGCCAAGCCCAAAGAAGCTAAAGAGAAACCCAAGGATACGCCCAAAAAGCTAAGCTATAATGAGCGCAGGGAATATCAAAAGCTGGAGAAAGAGATAGCGGGCTTGGAGAAAAAGCGGAAAAAGATTGAGACCGAAATGAGTTCCGGAGATCTGGACTACGAAGAACTGGATGAACTTTCAAAAGAATTTGAGTCCATTAAGAAACAAATTGAGGAAAAGACGGAAGTATGGTTTGAACTTGCAGAGCGGGCTTAAGTTAGCAAGTGATTTCATCCGACGACTTCCAGCTCGTCTGATGAATGGGTTAGGACTGGATGTTTTTATAAAAAGGTTCTACCTAGTTCAATCGTCAGACCACTTCTCAATAGATTTCTAACGACAGCTTTATTTAGTGGTCGGACGAATTCGGGTGAAAAAAACAATATTTACCCTCCGATACTATTACCAAGTAAACAAGTTAGTATCTTACTTTTACTTAATTCAGGAAACACATCATGGATTCATCGAACAACCAAAGCATAATTATTCTTGGTATCTGCATATTTCTGGGATTAGCCGCCCTTGGGTTTCTTCTCAGCAATGCTGCCATCACCTATAAAGAATATGAGCGTTCAGTCACCGTAAAAGGTCTGGCAGAACGGGAGCAACTTGCTGATGTGGTTATCTGGCCCATTCAGTTTACCGAAGCCAGTAATCAGTTACAGGATATCTATGTATCCCTTGATCAAAGTCAGCAAAAAATTAAAGACTTCCTGATTCAGAATGGTGTTAAGGAAGATGAGATCTCGACATCCTCTCCTTTTGTAACCGACAAATCTGCTCAACAATATGGGGGCGGGCAAAATCCCGAGTACCGATATGTAGCCGACCAAACCGTAACCGTATATTCAGAAAATGTGCTTGAAGTACGAACCATCATGAATAAGCTAGCTGAACTTGGGAAACAAGGCGTTGCGCTAACCGGAAATGAGTATCAGGTCAGAACTGAATATCTATACAACAGCCTGAATGACATCAAGCCAGAGATGATTGAAGAATCAACAAAAGAGGCTCGCAAAGTAGCACAGAAATTTGCAGAAGATTCGGACAGTAAACTCGGCAAAATCAAAACCGCCTATCAGGGACAATTCAGTATTTCACCGCGAGATAATAATAATCCCCACATCAAGAATATCCGGGTGGTTTCTACCGTGGTCTATTATTTATCGGATTGACAGGAACCGAGGTTCTGCTTCCATTCTATTGTGAAGTGAAATCAAATCCCGTTATCTTTGGGAAAAATCAGTCAAAAATAAATTCATCATGCCTACCGTAAAATTATTGAAAATTGCTCACGGCCGCAGCGGCGATAAAGGAAATGGAAGTAATGTTGGTATCATCGCTCGTCATCCTGATATCTATCCCTTCCTGCAAAAAGAACTGACTGCAGACCGTATTAAAGAGCACATGAAATATGTCTGTAAAGGCGATGTTGAGAGATATGAGCTTCCAAATATTGGAGCACTGAATTTTCTACTTAACAAAAGTCTTGGCGGGGGCGGCACGGTTTCCCTTAAGCTGGATGCGCAGGGTAAAACTCACGCTTCTCAAGTTCTTCGTATGGATATTGATGTTCCGGTAGAGTTGCTGAAACTGGTAGAGAACTAGCTAATTACTCCCCATAAAATCGAATAGGAACATCCACCTGAACGAGATCCCATTTCAACTTCATGGTCGTCATGCTGAACTCCGGCTCTGTGAACTCGATAGTGAAAGCTTCAACAGGTGTTTCTAAGTTCTTGACCGGAAATTTCATTCGTTTGTAATCTCTCTCGGGCTTGTATTCAAAAGCGCCCCACTGGCCCAGCTCATGATTTAAGATAATCGTAAACTCTTCAGGACCCGGTATAGCAAACAAAGCATAAGTGCCCTGCTTAATTGCCTGATCTCCCATCAAAACCGGCTCTGTGATTGTGATTTCCGTGGCCTCATTAGCCCCTGCTCTCCACACTTTTCCCCACGGTTCTAGATCCCCAAAAATAGTTCTTCCCCGGCGATACGGTTGCCCATACACTACTTTGATATAAGTGCCATCCTGCTTCACCGAAGCTATGGCAATAGGGCTTTTTCGATTTCCTTCCTCACCAGACTGAGAAGTATCAGGCTTATCAAGATTACATCCTGAGAAAAGTGTCAGACTTGAAATTCCAAAAAGCAGAATAAAGAACCGAAGAGCTTTAGTATGGATCAAAATTGGCCAAATATTAATTGAGTATTTCCCCGGGTCGGCTCATATGAGAACCCGATCCCTAAATCTAACAACAAATTAGACACTTTAAACTGAACATGCAGTCCTGCACCCAAAACACTACGGCTAGATTCCACTAAGTCGTTGGCATTCATATCAGTTAGCGTATGTGTAAAAGTTGTTAAATAGACACTGCTGAGATATAATGGCACCAAAAGTCCGCCGGTATCAGGATACCACACCGGAATCGTGTAGCGAGTACTAAATCGACCTATGTTCTGAAAACCTGTATCGCTAGAAATATTATAATTCGGAAAGTCGATGTTATTAAAACCCATTGGCACGATGGTACTGTTTGAATAAATAGCCCTTGAGCTCTGATTCAAAAACTGCAGGTCTAATCGCAACGATTGATTCCACCTTCTCAGCGGAGAAACAAACCCAAACAACCCATAATAAGCCGCCCACTGATTCCTAAAATTGGCAGAGTAATTGCCTATTGGGGTAGGAACTGTAACGCTAGGCTCATTCAACGTCTGCTCATACAAACCAAATAGTGCCATTCCCGACGAAGGCTGAATATCTCTTGGGAGATTTAGAATACCCAAGCTTAATTGAGAAAACAACCCTGCTTTATATCGTGTCGAGAAGTCGGTTAACTCTTCCGCATCCAGGTTATAATATTTAAACTGCTCGGCTGAAATTTCCGGTGAAATGTAGAAAGCACTGTACCTGGTATCTCCCCGAAATATATAATTAAAGGGCATGGATAAGCTAAAGCCACGATCTTGACGCATCAATGAAAACACTTCGTTCTGATTATTTTGTATCGCAAAAAACTGGGGATCGCTGTATGCAGAAAATTCTACTCCAGGATAAAACATTTTATTGGTGTAGGTAAAATCGTACCACACCCGATTCTGGATGCCTGTAACCTCAGCCGAATAAGCCTGCCGCGAAAGAGCGTCAATACTTGAGAATCCTGCTCCATATTGATACGTGTCCGCTTTCTCAAGAAATACAGGATACACCGCACGTGGTTTTAACCAGGACACATCACTGCGATAGGGAGTTTTTTCTATCGTTGAAATGGAGCTCATGAGAGAGGATCCCAAGAGTGGTCTTGAGAGTTCTCCCTGAAGATCTGAGCCTACAAGTAGAGCTTCATTAGTAACAGGTTCATTCACAAAGTCAGCACGGCTTAGCGTGGCTATTTTTCGTTCATCAACAGATTGCAACACATAGGCAATCGTATTTCCATCGGGCGAATAGGAAGCTTCAAAAGCATTATACAATGAGCTTGTTACTTGAGTAATCTCTTCAGTTTCTAAATCATACTCATAGACATTCATAGCCGGTGAGGCATCCATGGTAAATAGAATCTTATTCCCATCAGGGTGCCATTCCGGATCAAATACAGATGCATTATAAAAAGCTAGGTCAGGATCTCTATCTAAATCTACTGAAAGGGAATTTATTGAGGTCATCCACAGCGCCTGAACTCCTCTTTTATTCACTACCACCGCAAGCTGCTCCGGGTTTGTTGGGTTGAATTGCATGCTGATCGGAATCCCGTTTGTGAAGCTTTTTCGAACTTCTACCGAGCCATCATCAAGTACTTCAACGATTTGAGCATCGGCACCGTCAACTTGAATACCAAGAACTCTGTCTCCATTGGTAGTTGGTGCATAGGTTTTAGCGCCATCTGTAAGCCGCTCTGTTTTACCTGTTCCCACATCCAGTTTCTGGATATCCGTTGTGTAAACACCGCCAATTAAAGGATCGCTTTCATAATTACTGAAATAGAGATCTTTTCCATTTTCTAAATCATGATTGTAATCCCCAACGCTAAAGACTTCTTTTATCAGTTTGAAATCCTCGCTTTCCAGATTGTACCGATAAAACCCAACGCGACCGTTATAGAAGGAACCATAAAAAAGCAGCTCTTCGTCCGAAACCCACTGCGGGCCGTGCATTTCTTCCCCATTGTATTTCGTATCTATAATCCGGGATTTTTCAGTCGTATTTACTTCAACCTGAGCTAGCCTATTTGCTTCCTCTTCTTCCAGATCTTCTTCATATAACGCATAGAGCTGACCGGGCCATTTTCCTGTTTTCTGCCGAAGTGAAAATCCGTATCCCAAAAAGAAATTATGGTAATGATCACGAATCGTTTTCTTTGAGATATCATCACCGTAATTATCGTGCAGCCAGTTCATAAAAGTGTATCCGGCTACATAATGTCGATTAAAAGGTTGAGAATAATCTGAGGTAATCAGCGTCTGCCCCATATTCCAGCGACCAGAACTCCCAAAGTTTGAATTAAACCGATTGGTGTTGAAGGTGTAATTACCCCGCCCCCCATTCGGTGCCACTGATTCTGTTTCGTGATAAACGGCCAACCCTTCATGCAAACCGACCGGAGGAAAACCGTGAAATGTTCGGGCGATATCCGGAGAGAAAAGACTTATGAAGTTGGGAATACTAACCTTCTTTTCATCAAAAGGTTGCTGAACGTTGAAGTGTGTTGCGTGGACCAACTCATGCGGCAATACCGTTTCCAGCCAGTCGCCCGACTGCGGGTTCATTCCTTTACCTTTTAATGCAGAAAGATCTATTTCTGAACGGAAGTTAAACGACGTCACAAATCCGTTAGAGAGATAGTTGTAGTTATTTAATACTACCGGAAAATTATTTAACCGCCCACCCGTCAGGTTTGATATACTTTCGTATTGGCTTTCCAGAATGGCCGCAGAACGATAGGCTAAGGAGTCTTCCCCATCAGGAAAGATAATGCGGAAATGCGGAGTCTTGAGCTGTTGCCAGTTTAAACCACTTGGTCTGTTAATCACCGTAGGATTATACAGTTGACCAAAAGCTAAGCCGGGCATCGCCAGGAGTACAAAGAGTAGAATGAATTTAATGTCCTTCATTAAGCAGGTAGTTTGAAATCAGGTAAGTAAGTATAGATCGCCCAATAATGAGAAAAAGCGCCACCCATTACAAACAGATGCCAAATTTCATGGAAGCCAAATACATCCGGAAAAGGATCCGGTTTCTTCACGCCATAAATAACAGCACCTACCGTATAGAATAATCCCCCAGCAGCTATCCAATACACAAACCCGTGGGGAATAAGATCCCAAACCATTGGTAGAATAATCACAGATACCCAGCCCATAAGTAAATAAATAAACGTAGAAAACCAGCGGGGTGCATTCATCCAGAAAGTCTTTTTAAGGATTCCACCTAAAGCAAAAATCCAAACACCGAGCATCATCCCCCACTGCCAAGCGCCTTCAAGAACTATCGCACACATCGGTGTATAGGTTCCGGCAATCACGATATAGATCAGATAGTGATCTACCATCCGGAAAATCTCCTCAACTTTGAAGGACACATTTAGCGTGTGATAGATGGCGCTGGAGAGGAACATCAGGACAACGGTGATGCCGTAAATCATAAATGAGACTTTATGCCCCATCGGGCTTTCACTTGCTTCAGACATTAAAAAGAAAAGCCAGATAAAAGCTATTAAAGCCCCCAGATAGTGGGACCAGGCGTTGAACGGCTCTCTTGGAGGAAATGCTATTTTCAATGGAAATACTCTTTTTCGATTGGTTGGGTCAAATATAGATGTTTTGATCTTCTAAATACTAATAGTGAATCAGTAATATCAGATCTTTACTAAGTGCTGATTCAGGATCTTTCTTGTATGAACTTGGTGATGGTTTATAGCTTGAGATCTCTCGTGTTAATCATAATACCTGTACTTATGTTCTTTGCACTCGAGATCAAAACAGCCAGATAACCTGAAATTGACTAAAATATATACCGGATTTTCAAAAGAAGCGCCAGTAGAAAAAGAGCAGGGCGAAAGCTGTCAGAAATGTCATTCCCAGCCAGCTCAATACTTTTAACCAGGTTTTGGGCTGATATTCTTCTGGGGTTAACGTCGAAAAAATCAGCTTATAGTTTATGAAGGCCAAGGCCGGAGCGGTCAAGAATGAAAGTGAAGTGGCCAAATCGATCATATAGGTAAATTGGCTTCCGGCCAACCAAAGCACCAGCATGGAAATTACTGAAATGAGGAACAGCAGTCCCTTGTAGGAAAATAGCGGAGACTCACTTTCCCGTGCCTTTATCACACGGATAATCTCGCGGGTGACTCTGGGGTATGAGTCCGTAACGGTAAGCGTAGTACTGAACATCGTTGTGAATGCACAGATGATGATAATCCAATGTGCCCAGTTGCCTAAAGTTTGGGTGTAGAGGTCAATGAGCTGTTGCGCAAAGCCCGCACCTGAAGCTGAAAAACTCACACCGGAACCAAACATAACCAAAGCTCCGAGGGAGAGAAAAATGAGCGCTAAGATTGAAGCCCCCACATAGCCAATGTTAAAATCGAGGAGGCTTTCACGCAGGCTGGATTTATGGTTGGTCTGTTTATCCCGTTCCAAACTCCAAAGTGAATGCCATGCTGCCGCGTCAATAGGAATCGGCATCCACCCCATCAATGCGATTAGAAAAGTAACTCCTGCAACATCCCAAACCGACGGTGCAGTTGGGAGCTCGGATGGAGACGTTTCAAAGAAAGCAGCCAATAATGCCGCTATGGTTGAAACCGTTAACACAGCCATTACGACTTTAATCAGGGAATCAAGAGCGGAGTATTCTCCTTTAAAAAGCACTCCGATACAAATCACCAAAATAATGATACTCCAAACAAGCAGAGGCAGCTCTATTCCCGTTAATTCAACAGCAAGACTTGCGGTCACAATGGTCACCGCAGCCTGAATGGCGAACATCGTTCCCACCGTAAAAATAATGTAGATCCAAAGCGCCCAGTTGCCCAGTTTTTTATATCCGGCAATCAGGCTTTCTCCCGTTGCCGTTGCATATCGCGGTCCGTATTCCAGAAAAGGATACTTCATCAAGCTGGCAATCATAACGGCCCAGACTAATGTAAAGCCATAGTCAGCGCCGGCTCGTGTGGATTGCACCAAATGCGAAACCCCGATGGCAGCAGCAGCCAGAATGAGTCCCGGCCCAAAGGCATACTTGAATGTTGATTTTACTTTTTCCGACTCCATGTCCCGATGCTTTGCTTTCTATTCCTGCTGATGATACTGAAAAATACAATCACAGCTTAAAAGGAATCTGCAAGCATTCGCAAATCGGTCATTCGGTTAATCGGTTAATTGCCGTTTTGCTATCGTTAGCGCCCTAAACTTCGACCTCTCCAACCTCTCCTTCGCAAGGAGAGGCTTTTCCGAGCCATAACAACGTTTCGATACCTTGTACTAATCCTTAATCAGCTGAAAGAGTACACCTCCTTGCTAAGGAGAAGACAGTGGAGATCGAAAAACCGGGTAGAAGTTGTAATTATAATCAAGGACTTTACAAGCAATACTTTGATAGAATCAAAGATGTTTAGGACACTCTTGTTTTTCACGATTAAAAAGTCATGCAGAGGGTACTCCCGATGCATCTTCAAGGGTATTCAAAGGATAGATAGGTTAAGCTGAATTAGAATAGTGAAGATTCCTCATTCTCCACTTTCCATTCGGAATGACTCAGAAATTAGCTAAACCGCTTCTACTTCAACTGACTCCTGTTTGTCTAAATTATCAACGGCCTCTACCTGATCCAGCTTAAGATAATTAGTGAGCTCTTCCTGAAGTTCCTCCATTATTGATTCAGGATGGGTAATTTTGGTATAGAAGATAGTGAAGTAGACTACTTTGACGGCTGTAACCGTACGTTCAAATAAATTACTGAATAGCTTTCCCAAGTAAATGGCTATCACCATGGGGACCCATGTAATGGTAGCCGGCGATCCGCCTACATCAATTTCAGAAGTAGGCAGATAATCGGTGCCAAAATAGCAGAGAGCAGCAGCGACCAAGATCAATACGGTGTAAATGGGGACCATAATCCGCCCCACTAACTTCCCCATAAAATCAATCCCAAAAACCCCGACCAAAGCTTCCGGCACCTGATCTTTCAGCACCTTCATTTTTTTAACCCCATCACCGATTTCCAGCTTATCTATTGCGACCGATGGAAGCAGGTAGTGATTTACCAGATCCCAGACTTCCTCCATCCCCGCTATGATTAAATTCATGATCATTTGCACAATTCCCTTTCCGATATATTTCCCTTTATTCATTAGGGCCATACCGATATCGAGCCAGGCAAGCTTTCTGATTTGTGACTTAACTTGTTTGCTGTCAGCTGTTGCGCTTTTGTAGGATGGATCTTCCCCAATGATGGTTTGATTTACAGTCCAGCTTAGCCTCACTTCCTGTTTATTGTGATAGAAATGCTTGTATAAAAACATCAGAAATGCGAAGAAAAACGCCCAGCCTTCCATCGGCAATTCATACCAATTCCCCGTCACCGAATAGAAGAAGAAGCTAACCATCAGGAAATTATAGATCGCCATGCGTATCCATGGTTTTATAATATCATCATCCCTGCCAATTACCGAAAAGGTATTTTTAATAAGTGCCCCAACCGCTTTCAGCCGGTCTTTGAATGGAAGTTTATCTAACGACTTATTTGCTTTGTTGAACGTGAATGCCATCTACCTGTTACCCCAATTTATTTGTTATGCCAGCTTCTCTCTTTTACTTACGAAATGGCTTTTAAAAAAGGGTCAAATTTATTGAGCATTTTCATATTCGTTAATGGTTATTCGATGATTCGGTCTTTATAAATCAAAACGAATAGCAGAAAAACGATTAACCATTAACGAATTACCTTCAGAACTTTCGTGGCGGAAACAATCGGTTCGACCCAAGAATACATGTGTTCTTTTTAAAAACATTTTTCATTTTGAACTGGTACCATTCAACGCGTTATTGATGTATCAACAAGCATAAACCAATTTTTACTATGAAAGCTCTCTTTACTGTTCTTTTCTCCCTGTTATTTGGGATGATGACTCACGCTCAGGTTCTCAATCCTGAGCCGGTTACGCTCGACTATTTTCTCCCCGATGGAGTTACTTATAACTCTGAAATCCCAACTCCTAAAGATATCCTGGGTGCTGAGTTAGGTGAATGGCATGTCCGCCACGATCAGCTCGTCAATTATATGTATGCCGTTGCGGAAGCTTCTAATCGAGTAACCATCACCGAATATGCACGGACATATGAGAACCGCCCGCTGCTGATGCTTACCATCACATCACCCCAAAACCAGCGCAATATTGACGCGATTAAAGAAGAGCATTTGAAGCTGACGGATGCTTCTCAGTCAGAGAGTTTAAATCTCGATGAGATGCCGGTCGTTGTAACCATGAGCTACAGTGTTCACGGAAATGAGCCGAGTGGTTCCAATGCATCACTGGCTGTTGTGTATCACCTTGCCGCTGCTCAGGGAGCTGAAATTAATGAGATGCTGAACAATACCGTTGTTCTGATTGACCCAAGTATTAATCCCGATGGATTGAGCCGTTTTGCACACTGGGCGAATATCCACAAGAGTAAAAACGTATTAGTTACCGACCCGCAAAGCCGGGAGTTTGATGAAAACTGGCCAGGCGGACGAACCAATCACTATTGGTTTGACCTGAACCGTGACTGGTTATTGATGCAGCATCCTGAAAGTAAAGGACGCGTTGCCAAGTTCCACGAATGGGTTCCTCAGATTTTGACCGATCACCACGAAATGGGAACGAACGCTACCTTCTTTTTCCAGCCCGGAATTCCTTCGCGTACACATCCTATCACTCCACAAAGAAATCAGGACTTAACAGGAGCGATTGCTGAATACCACGCCGATGCACTGGATGAAATTCAATCCCTTTACTACTCTAAAGAGAGTTTTGATGATTTCTATTATGGAAAAGGATCTACTTACCCGGATGTAAATGGCTCCATCGGAATCTTGTTTGAGCAGGCCAGCTCACGGGGACATGCACAGGAAAGCGTTCATGGAATCCTTGAGTTTCCGTTCACCATCCGAAACCAGTTTACGACTTCGCTCTCAACCTTAGAAGCTGCTCAAAGCCTGAAGGAAGAACTGCTTGCCAACACTCGCGAATTTTATCAGGAAGCGGATGAAGAAGCTAATGATGCTTCCATTAAAGCATATGTTTTTGGTGAAGAGGCTGATCAGGCTCGAACCAAGCATCTTGCTGAGATGCTTAAAAGAAATAAGGTGGATGTTTATGAACTCGCCCGAGATTATGAAGACTTCACCGCCGGAAAAGCATATGTAGTTCCTACGAATCAGACTCAATACAAACTGATTACTGCTTTATTTGAGCGTAGAACAGAATTCACAGACAGTCTTTTTTATGATGTTTCTTCTTGGACCATGCCTTATGCTTTCAACCTGCCTTTTGCGGAATTGAACAGAAGCTACAATAGCAACATGCTGGGCGATGAATTCACTTTGGAAGATCTGAATTTAACCGGCGAGCTCAATGGCGGAAAAGCTGACTATGCGTATGCTTTTGAGTGGGACGAGTATTATGCTCCACGTGCCCTTTACAGATTATTGGGGAATGGAGTCCGAGCTAAAGTAGCTTCCCGTACTTTCAAGTCCGTAACCGATGATGGTGCCAAAGACTTTGACTACGGAACTATTATCGTTCCTATGGGAGTGCAAGACGATCCTGAAATGGTTCACGAACTCATTCAAACCATCACGGAAGAAGATGGAATTACCGTTTACAACTTATCCACCGGACTAACACCATCAGGCATTGACTTAGGAAGTAATAACTTCGAAAATCTGCGAGACCCTAAAGTTGCTATTATTGGTGGCTCCGGAACAAGCTCATATGAAGTGGGCGAAGCCTGGCACCTGTTCGACCAGCGTTACCACATGCCGGCAACGATCCTTGAATATGGTGAGTTAGGCGGAGCAGATCTTGATCGCTACAACGTCATCATTTCCAGTGGATATGGAATGTCGGATCGCGCTGCTGATAATCTGAAATCCTGGGTTCGCAATGGCGGAACGTTGATTGCATACAGAAATGCACTTGGCTGGGCTGCTTCTCAAGACTTCGCTAATATTGAGTTTGTAGAAGATGAAGAAGATTCGGAAGCCGACGAAGATGCTGAGGTACAAGTACGACCTTATGTTAAACAAGGTCCTGATTCCGGATCAGAATACATCGGTGGTTCTATATTCAACGCGAAACTTGATCTAACGCATCCGTTAGGCTACGGATATAATGATGATGACATCACCGTTTTCCGAAGCACAACTACCTTTATAAAGAAAGGCGAAAACCCGTATTCAACACCGCTTTACTACACAGACAATCCGCTAGCAAGTGGCTACAGTAACGATGAAAACGTGGAAAAAGCGAAAGGTACAGCGGCGATTGTTGTAAGTCGATTAGGCGGTGGACGCGTAATCACCATGGCTGACAACCCAAATTTCCGTGCTTTCTGGTACGGAACGAATAAGCTGTTTGCCAACGCCGTTTTCTTCGGTCACACCATCAGCGGAAGTACAGCAAATTAACTCGTTTTATTGGTTATTTTAAAGACACTACCGTAAGGGCGTATTGCAATACGCCCTTACGGTTTTTTTAATTAAGAGTCTCGGGGAGGTAACCCTAACAACTTTCTCATATCGAATTCATCTTCGGGCAACGCTTTCAGGTTATTGATGAGCATGATGGCTCGGTCAATTTTCTTTTGGCTGCTTTTTACCTGCGATACATAGTGAATGATATATCGTTGTTTGCTTGGAGCCAGCATCCCAAAGCGACTTTCTCCCTCTTGATCCTGTTCCAGTAAAGCTTCTAACTCTTCAGGCATTTCCATGCCATATTTACTGTAATCTAGTTCTAAAGTCACTTCAACTTCATCCCCTAATTCTACTCCAAATTCCTTCATCCGCTTTTTATTAACGGTGATGTAAGCCGCTCCCCCGCCCAAGGCGACCATCCCACCATGAAAAGCTTTATGACCATTTATTGAGCACATCAGCCGAGTCCCAATACCACCAACCTCATCCACTATTTCTGAAGGAACCGTAATATGATGCAGTTTTAGTTTAGGAAGGTGATCAAGGTATGATTTGAATGTGATGGGTTTCATGAACTCATTCCAAAGTTTTAATTGTAGAATACCATCTGAAATTACTTTCTATAATTAACCGATCTAAAATTCCCTTCTCCATCAATCATGTTGGTTTCGGCACCCGGAACAATATCTGTATTATGTGCCGATACACAGGTCCAGCTTTCTTCCCTTTTTTGCACTACAAAGCTGAAGATGTTTTGCCGCAGTGAAGGCGTTTTCACTTTTTCTTTCGGGGTTTGATTTTTGAGGCGCATCCGGGCATGTACAACAGCAACATCATCCGATAAATATTTTACCGTAGTTTTTCGAAGCACTAAATCTGATTCACTAAAAATCTTTTCAAACCCATAAGCATGTGCCTGCTTGATGTCCTCTCTGTTGTGCCACCATAAGCCAACTACATTCACGAATTCGGCATCTTCTGTGAATAGGGAGGCTAGCATTTCAGCATCTCTTTGCATCCACGCTTCAACAAAAAGAGCCGGGATTTCTTCCGGCTCTGTCGCTTTTTTATAAGTTTTTGGCATAGTGATTTTTCTACTTGCTAATCGCTACGACGCAGAGCGATCGTAGCGATTTAGTCAAATTATCTGGTAACGACGCTCTGCGTCGTTACCAGAGGCCCGTATAATCTACTCATATTACTTCACCTTCACGCCATTTATGATAACGCCGATTACGTTGCTGGTGTATTCCAATGGATCACCGTTAAACATTGCTACATCAGCGTCCTTACCAGCTTCCAGAGAGCCTACGCGGTCCTGAATGCCTAAGAGTTCAGCCGCATCAATTGTGAGGACTCTGAGGGCATTTTCCATACCAAGACCATTTGCCCCAGCAACACCGGCTTCGAATAAAATCACGCGGGTTTTAGGAACATATCCTTCATACCCACTTTGAAATGCTATAGGAATTCCTGCTTCATAAAGCATTCCGGCTGTTTCGAAAGTTGCGTTTTTAGCATCACCACTTGTTCTGATCATTGTTGGGTGGACGATTATTGGATGACCTGCTTCTTTCAGTTCATCAATAATCAGGTACGCTTCCGCGGCTCCATCCAAAACCATCGGAAATCCGAATTCTTCCTGAAGACGGACGGCCGTCATAATATCATTTGCTTTGTGAACGGTTACTAAGGCTGTCAGTTTTCCTTCCAGCAAATCCGCGAGAGCTTCCATTCCTAAATCCATGGAATACTCTTCATCGCCATTTCGCTTCTCAAGGTAATCCTGAGCTTTTACAAGTTCCTGACGGAGCATTGCCACGCCTTTGGATCGTGTGCCGGGTTTGGTAATGGCACGACTCATGTTATTGCCAAGTGTGAAGGCCAGCATTTTTGCCGGGACTACCGTTGACTCTTCCACAGTCTCACCTGCCGTTTTCACGATCATAGTCTGGCCACTAATTAAAGCGCCGGGACCATGTCCTGTGTGTACCGTTGTGATTCCCAGATCTCTCAAATGCTTAACCAAAGCTTCGCGAGCATTATATGCATCAATAGCTCTCAATTCAGGCTGAATAGCACTGGATGTTTCCAGCTGATCCTGATCATGTTCCTGATTTAGGTGACCTGCAAGACCTACAACTGAATGCGCGTCAATCAGGCCCGGTGTCACTACCTTAGCTTCATAAACTTCATAATTAGAAGGAATATTTACGCTGGATGCAGAACCCACCCGCTCAATTTTTCCGTCTTTAATCAGTACTACACCGTTCGTGATTGGATCGCCGGCCATCGTATAAACCGTTTCACCTTTAACAGCAATCTGTGCTTCTGCATCGTTAAAGCTAAATATTAGCAGCAGTGCCGGTATCAGTAATAATTTTTTGAATAATCTCATTGTGAATCTCCCATATCATGGTGCGTGTGAATTTCGCCGCGGAAGATTTCATATCCGCCGGTCGCATATTTTCGATCTTCATTATTAGACCGATCCCAAACTTTAGAGCCTTCAATCCATGTCTCTTCAACATGTGTGTAAACACTAAAAGGATCTCCGGAAAGGATAATGAAGTCAGCGTCTTTTCCTTTTTCAAGGGTTCCTGCACGATCATCAATATCCATCATAATAGCATTTGCTATGGTTACAGATTCGAGTGCTCCCTTACGGCTCATGCCCTCGCGAACGGCAAGTGCTGCTGATCGTAAAAACAGTCGAGAGTCGGTGATGCCATCATCGGTGTGAAGTCCAACCAACACTCCCGCATCTTCCAGATATTTCCCGTTGGCATTCTTGATTTCAGCCGCTTCCAACTTTCCACCAAAAGAATCCAGCGTGATGATAGAGGCAGGAACTCCGGCCTCGGCAATTTCATCTGCTACTTTCCAGGCTTCACTTACATGCTGAAGCACTAATTTGTATCCAAATTCCTGAGACAGTCGAATTGCAGTCAGTATATCGTCATGGCGGTGGGTGTGATTGTGAACCGTTCTTTTTCCTTCAAGCACTTCAACCAATGCTTCCATTCCAATATCGCGAGGAGGCATCTTACTTTCATCGCCATCGGCCGCTTCAATCTTAGCCTGATATTCTTGCGCTTTCACATATAATGCACGAACCATAGCCGCTGATTTAGCTCGGGTTCCCGGAAAACCACTGCCCCCAATTGGGTTCGTTCCGTTCGCCATTTTTAATCCGCCGTAAATGCTTTTCTCATCATCCAGATAGATCAGCATATCCTCAATGGTGTTAGCTTTACGGAGCTTCAAGTACACCGTTTGTCCACTCATCAAGTGTCCGGATCCTGGCATTACATTAACAGAGGTAATTCCACCTGCCAAAGCTTTTCTAAACGTATCGCTTCTTGGGTCAATAGCATCCATAATTCGCACATCGGGATGCAGTGCAGATGAACGATCACCGCCATCTCCTTCCCCAATATGAGAGTGCGTATCTACCAAACCGGGCATAATTATTTTTCCGGACATATCGTGTACATCGGCTCCACGAGGAATTCGGGTGTTAGGTCCTCCAACTGCTGTTATTTTTCCATCTTCAACAACAAGAACTCCGTTATTTATAGGCTCGCCGGAGATTGGGATGATCTGTGCTCCCGTAAATGCTTGCGGCGTAGATTGTGAAAATCCATTCCCCCCAAGCAAAAGAGTACAAACCAAAGCGAGCAATAGGCTTTGGATAGGCTTCATAATATTCATTTCGTAGTTAGTATTGATTGGCATCAATTTATAAAAAAAGAGGAGATAGAAAAGTATACCCGGGTAAAAAATAGAAAATGGAACAACTATGGATTCTATTACTTTATATAAGTGAATATTAAATACAGGTTAAACATGAAAAATAAAGGTTTAAAATTTTCCGGTGCTATTCTGGCATTGTTCATTGCCATATTCTTTGTACTCACTATCACGCTTGATGGTATGGTGAAATCGGGGATTGAAGAAAATGGGTCTGAGCTATTCCAAACAACGGTATCTGTTGAAAACGTTAGTATCTCTCTCTTTAACGGTTCCGGGAGTATTGAAGGCTTTACTGTTGCTAATCCCGAAAATTTCAGTGATCAATATGCAATCAATCTTCAGGAAGCTAGCATCAAAGTAGACTTGAGCAGTTTATTTTCCGACCAGATTGTATTTGAGGACATAACAATAAAATCTCCTCAGCTCTATTTTGAACAAAAAGGATTCGGAGTAAACCTCCAGACCCTGAATGACAATATGAATTTATCATCAGGCAGAGATTCTGAAACCGGACTTATTATTGAACACCTTTTAATCGAAAACGGAGAAGTAACGGTACGTACTGAAATTGAAAAAGAACGAACAGCCTCCACCTCCATCAGCTCTTTTGAATTAACCGGTATTGGCAAAGATGGCAATAATACCATTCAGCAGAGTGTGAGAGAAGTCCTCCAACCTCTTATAGAAAGAGCTATTGCCGAAGCGATAAAAGGCGGTGTTGTCGATCAGCTTGAGAATAAAGTGAAAGACTTTTTGAACAACTGATTACTCAGCATAATAAGCTTCAATTTCAGCAAGCTTTTTATCAATCATTTCGCGGGAATACCATTTCCCTTGTACCATAACTCCGGAGTGATTCTGAATGTGATTTAAGTCTTCAAGCGGATTTTCTTCTAGCAAAATCAGATCCGCTCTTTGGCCTTCAGCGATTGTTCCAAAGTTATCCCTGTTGGCAAAATACTCTCCTACATTCTTGGTGCCGGATTCTATGATTTCATAGGTCGTCATTCCTGCTTCTGCCATCAGCGGCAATTCACGGTGAATAGAAAATCCGGGTACGCTGAATAATTGCGGAGCATCGGTTCCCATCAAAATTTTAACCCCGGCTTCATTCATTTCTTCCAAAAGCTTGCGGCGCATTTCCGCTTGTTCTTCAGGAGTTCCGATGGTGTAACTGCTTCCCGGGTTATCCGCAAAGTTGAAGTAATTCTGCTTAACCGCTTTTGGAATGTATTTGAGCTCATCATATTGCTTCATGGCCTCATAATCAGCTGCACCAATTATGGTTTCCCAAAGGGCTTGTGTAGGCACAATCCAAACGCCGTTATCTATTGTCATCTGAATGATATCAGCCATTTTCTGATCCCGCTCCTGCTGCTCAAATGCATCCAGATAAGCAACATAGCCATCAATGTGATCCATGGTAAGCTGACCCATTTCTATGGCATGTACAATTCCTACTCCTTCCGGCACATGACCTCCAAAGTGAATACCGATTTCGTTAGCCGTTTCTGCCATGGCATCGTATTCGGGACGGGTTAGTCCGGGATGAACTTTTAATAAATCCCAGCCCTCCTCTTTATGCTCTTTTACACGCGCTTTGGCTTGATCCGGTGAGGAAACGCTGTTGCCATTAAAGCTTGGTCCGGCCAAATAAAGATTCGGGCCTATCATTTCCCCACTATTCACCTTGTCCTTTAACTCTAGCTGATTTGGATATCCCAGCATTCCCCGCACGGTTGTAATCCCCGCCGATACATACAAGAATAACGTACTTTCCACATACTCATCATCAAAATAAGATGCCGCGTTGGGACCGGGATCAGTTGGTGGAACGTGCCCGTGCATTTCAGCTAAGCCCGGCATAAGATATTTTCCGGTTCCGTCAATAATGGTAGCCGATTCTGAAAACTTAACAAGGTCATGGTCGTCAATTTCAATAATGCGATCACCCTCAATAACCACCGTTTGGTTTTCCAGCATCCCTTCACCATCCATTGGGATAACCGTGACATTGGTAAATACCGTTTGCTGTGCAGCTAATGGAATAGCAAGAAACAGCATCAAAGTGAGTATAGAGATCAGCTTTTTCATATGCGGATATTTATTAATGGATGTATTGAATTAAATAGAAAGCCCTGACATTAGCCAGAACGAAGTTCGTTGATTATACCTTTTTACTCAGGATCTCACACCACTGAAGCCGTCTTTAACTGCATCCCAAAAACTTCCTTTTTCTTCTTTGATGTCTTCAGGCTTCAGTATTTCAAACTTTCGGGCTCCTCTGTAGAAAAAGTACATACTAATTGCCATTACGGTATGGGCCACATCAAGGTGGTTAAACCAAATGCTTATTCCAATTTCACTGGTGTAAAAGAACGCCGCCAGTGTGGCAAAAATCACGGTAAGGAAGAAAAGACGACTGCCCTCATTTCGGGTTCGCCAGTACACTAAAAAGTGAAGCGGTAGCACAATTAATCCTAATCCGTATGCGGAATGAACCTGAATGAAAAAGAAGTTCAGCGTGGTGAAAGTTATGACAGCAAAAGTCAGCATTTCAACCACATTGGCTACCTCCAAAAACTTACCGAATTTATCGTTAATCACCGGCTGTGCATGCATAATGGAGGCTCGCTCAATCGCCATAACGGCAATCATGCTAATCAGCCATCCCGGCAATTTCCATGACAATCCTACCGCGTACTGAAAAGCATGACCCAATACTCCGCCTAAAAATGTAGCGACCGCCATGATGAGGAAGTACCAGCGGATATATTCGTGAACCTTACCCTTTTTATCGAGCTTAACCAGTTTGATGAATGCATAGACACAGACCGATGTAATCCATAAATCGGTAAAGGTCACCATGGGTTCCATGATGGTGATGTCGAAAATTTCTATCGAAGGTTGTCCGGAGGCTGACTGCATGTCTCCCTATTTTCTATATCATTTAATCATTAATAGTTAGCGTATAAAAATAACAGATTTAGAGAAATTACCGAATTGAGAGGTAGCAATTTTTATGATTGTTCTAAAATCGAAATAAGCTCATCAGGAGTATAAACAGAAAGTGAAGATTTTTTAAAGTCTTTCTTATTTCTTGTAACAATGCCTTCCAGGTTAGAGTGAAATGCAGCCTGATGCAAAACAGCGTCCTCATAATCTCTGAAGTTACTTTCAATCGCTGTTTCAAGAACCATTCGATTGACTGCTGATACATCAAAAACCTTGAACAGGGATTTTATGACCGTTTCAGCTACTTCTTTGTTCAATTCTTTATGCAGCAGATAATAAAGAGTTGTTACCGTTGTAGCACATAACCACCCAGTTAAGATTCCTTTTTCGGCTAAGTCTGTAAGAAATGCTGAGTTTTTAAAATGAGGCTTTCGCTGTAAGAAAACGTCTAACAAGATATTTGTATCAAACAGGATATTCATTCGAGATACTTTTCTTCCAAATAGGATTTATAATCTTCTTCTTTCCTCGTACTTCCTTTCAAAACACCTATAAGTGATGCTGTAATAGGCGAATAATCCAGGCTATCATCCTTTTTTTTCTGATTCTCTATCGCTTTAAAATAATCTGCCACCATTTGAGAAACGGACGTATTACGTGATTTGGCGTGTTTTTTTGCCTTTTCAATCAATCTCTTTTCAACTCTTAACGTAAGCTTTGTTTTCATGACGTATAGTATTTAATTTTATACACGTCAATATATTTAACTATTTGCCCTCTACCAAAAAAAAGCTCCGACGCAGAGCATCGGAGCGAGATGTAAGAGCAAATATTATTCAACACTGAACTTCGAAATTGAATGTTCTCTGCTCAGTGTTTGATATTCATTAGCTTAGTTTATCCACGAAATCTAATTTCTCCCACGGAAACTCATCTCTTCCAAAATGACCATAGGCTGCTGTCTTTTGATAAATCGGGCTCTTTAGATTAAATCGTTTGATTATGCCCTGTGGGGTGCAATCAAAAGTCTTGGCCACTTTTTCAGCCAGTTCAAGATCATTCATCTTGCCTGTTCCATAGGTGTTCACATTGATGGATACCGGCTCAACTACTCCAATGGCATAAGCCAACTGAACGAGACATTCATCCGCTAAACCTGCCGCTACAATATTCTTGGCAATGTGCCGCGATGCATACGCTGCACTTCGGTCAACTTTGGAAGGATCTTTTCCGGAAAAAGCACCACCACCATGTGCTCCTCGACCGCCGTAAGTATCAACAATAATCTTTCGTCCTGTAAGACCGGTGTCACCATGCGGACCGCCAATCACAAATTTCCCGGTTGGGTTTACATGGTAGATGGTATCTACATCCACCAACTCTCCCGGGATTACATGTCCAATCAAATGCTTTTTGATATCGGCTTCTATTTGAGCCTGCTCAATGCCCTCATCATGCTGAGTAGAGAGTACGATAGTGTGAATTCGTCCGGGCTTTCCATTTTCATCATACTCAATGGTTACCTGACTTTTACTGTCCGGCCCCAAATACTCCATTTTACCAGTATTCTTGCGAATATTTGCCAACTCTTTCAGCAGGTTATGAGAATACTGAAGAGGCATCGGCATATACTCGGGAGTCTCCTTAGACGCGTATCCAAACATCATTCCCTGATCTCCGGCTCCATCTCTGTCTACCCCTTGTGCAATATCCGGGCTTTGGCTGTGAATAGTTGAAAGCACACCACAGCTTTCTGAGTCAAAACGGTACGTCGGCTTATTATAGCCAATCCCCTTTATCACACCTCGTACAATTTCCTGCACATCGATATAGGCCTCCGTGGTGACTTCACCGGAAACGACAGCGAGTCCAGTTGTCACCAAAGTTTCCACAGCTACTCGGGATTCGGGATCGTCAGTGAGAAGGGCGTCTAAAATGGCATCGGAAATTTGGTCGGCTACTTTATCGGGATGACCTTCAGATACTGATTCAGAGGTAAAAAGATTTTTCATGCTCATAATTATTACTGCTAATAAGGTGCTTTCGGTTAGGAAATTTAATGCCGGTTTTATGAACCCGGTTTTGCAAAGGCTGCAAAGTTAAAAATAATTGATCAGAAAAAGGCTATGAATTAAACAAATTCCGATCTGCTTTTTCCGGATCTACACCAAGATAGTGATAGGCTTTCTTTGTACAAATCCGGCCTTTGGGAGTTCGCTGAAGAAAACCCTCTTTGATAAGAAATGGTTCATAAACCTCTTCTATAGTTCCTTTGTCTTCTCCAACGGCAACCCCGAGCGTGCTCAAGCCAACAGGGCCTCCATTATAGTTTTCGATAATGGCTGTAAGTATTCGGATATCCATGTCATCCAGCCCATTATTATCTACATCCAGTGCATTCAGTGCCTTGTCAGCGATCTTTTCGTCGATAGTGGTTAGGTTTTCGACCTGCGCAAAGTCTCGGGTTCGGCGGAGTAACTTATTCACAATCCTCGGAGTACCCCGACTTCTTCTGGCAATTTCGTGAGCGCCGGCTTCTGTGATTCCCATTCCCATAATGTCGGCCGTTCTAAGAGCTATGCGCTGTAGCAGTTCTACATCGTAGTAATCCAGTCTCATATCTATTCCAAAACGAGCACGCAGTGGGGCTGTTAGCAATCCTTTTCGTGTAGTGGCTCCAACCAGTGTAAAGTGATTTAGTTCAATTTGAATACTGCGTGCATTGGGCCCCGAATCAATAACAATATCCAGCTTATAATCTTCCATAGCGGAATACAGGTACTCTTCAATGACCGGGTTTAGCCGGTGTATTTCATCAATAAATAATACATCCCCCTCTTCCAGGTTCGTCAGCATACCCGCCAGATCTCCGGGCTTTTCTAAAACGGGTCCGGTCGTCGGGCGGATATTCTTACCCATTTCATTTGCTATAATATAGGAAAGCGTCGTTTTACCGAGTCCGGGTGGGCCCGAAAGAATAACGTGATCTAAGGCATCTCCACGCTGTTTTGCCGCCTTAATAAACACTAACAGATTCGAAATTACCTTTTTTTGGCCAATAAATTCCTGCAACGATCCCGGACGAACCGTCTGCTCGAAAGCTTCTTCTTTTTCTTCTGGATTTAATAACGGATTATTCACGTTGTGTTTTTGAAGATTTGTTAACGCTAAGTTTACAGAATTATACTTAGTTTTAGATCTAATTGCGCATGCTAATTAAAGAACGCCACTTATGAAGAAGACATCACTGTCACCGGATGAAGTAACTTTCGATCCCTCGGTGGAAGATAAATCCAAGATTGGGAAGAATGCTCTCAATCCCAAAAAGAATGAAATTTTAAAAAAGAAGGGTCTTCCAAAAGATTTGCGCTCCAGTAATCTGAAAATATTTGGCAGCGACTACTACCTAAATTATGAATTAAGCTGGCTGAATTTCAACGGCCGTGTTCTAGCCGAAGCTCAAAGCAAAAGCAACAAAGTGCTTGAACGGATTAAGTTCCTTGCCATCGTCTGCTCCAACCTTGATGAGTTTTTCCAAAAAAGAGTGGGTGGCTTAAAGCGTCAATTACTTGCCGGAGTCAAAGAGCTTACTGTGGATGGCATGACCCCGTCTGACCAGCTTAAAGTGGTTCGTCGTGAAGTTCACGACATGATTGAGACATACCGAAGCTGCTTTTTTGATGACCTGCTTCCCAAGCTCGAGAAAAAAGGAATTCTGATAAAGTCATACAATGATCTCGCGGATAATCAGAAAAGTGTCTGCGACCGATATTTTCAGAAGCAGGTCTACCCCATTGTTACACCGTTGGCAGTAGATGAATCTCACCCGTTTCCCTTTATTTCTAATAAAAGCCTCTCTTTTGCGATAGAGCTTAAGAATCCCCGAACCAATGAGGTTTCTTTTGCCCGGCTAAAGATCCCGTCTAACCGAAATCGATTTGTAGAAATTGACCGTAAAGCAAGCAAAGTAACCCTCGTTCCCATCGAAGATATTATCAGGCATAAGATGGATCACTTTTTTCCGGGCATGGAAGTCCTGTCTGCCCATATGTTTCGGGTAACCCGAAACGCCTCCGTAGATCGAAATGAGGAGGAAGCTGAGGATCTTCTTGAGACTATTGAAGGTGAGCTGAGGGAACGAAAATTTGCTCAGATTGTACGTCTTGAAATTGATACCGAAATGCCAAAGCATCTCAAAAAGTACATCGTTAAAAACCTGAATATAAACTGGAACGATGTGTATGAAATGAAAGGCACTATTGGCTTAGCTGATGTAATGGAGATTGGTAGAATAAATGGCTTTAGCAGACTTAAAGAGAGAAACTGGACTCCGGTTTTACATCCCGCTCTGAAGCATAGCCCGGAAGATGAGATCCCCAGCATTTTCGAAGTCATTAGGCGTGGCGACTTTATGGTGCACCACCCTTACCACAGTTTTGAGCTTTCTACTCAGCGGTTTGTTGAGGAGGCGGCTCAAGATCCTAAGGTGCTGGCCATTAAACAGACCTTATATCGTACCTCGAAAGATTCACCGCTTATGCATTCGCTTATGAATGCCGCCGAAGATGGAAAACAGGTTGCTGTTCTTGTTGAAATCAAGGCTCGTTTTGATGAAGAGCGTAATATCAACTGGGCGCAGAAACTGGAGAACTACGGTGTGCATGTAGGCTACGGAATTTCCGGGTTAAAAATTCATACCAAAATGACTATGGTGGTTCGGGAGGAAAGTGACGGTCTCAGAACTTACTGCCACATCGGTACCGGAAATTATCATCCTGATACAGCACAGCTTTATGAAGATTTAGCTCTCTTTACCTGTGATGAGACCATCACTTCAGATGTAACAGACATCTTTAATTTGCTTACCGGATATGCTCCCGGTCAAACATTTGAGAAATTGCTGGTTGCTCCAAATCACATGAGGCAACAAATGAACGACCTCATTGAAAAAGAAGTAGAAGAGGCCAAGAAGGGTAATACAGCCCGCATCATTGCCAAGATGAATACGCTGGAAGACCCTCTTATTATTCAGCAACTCTACGAAGCTTCGGAAGCCGGAGTTAAAATTGACCTTATTGTCCGAGGTGTTTGCCGACTGATTCCCGGTAAAAAGGGACTGAGTGAAAATATTACCGTTCATTCCATTATTGGCAGGTATCTGGAGCACTCCCGGATTTACTATTTCCATCATGCGGGCGAAGATAAATACTTTATTGGCTCCGCCGACTGGATGCATCGAAACCTTGATGCCCGCGTTGAAGCCATTGCCCCAATTGAGCAGAAAGAGCTGAAGAAGTATCTTCAATTTATGCTCAATATTTACTTCAACGATAATAAACAGCGCTGGCTGCTTATGTCAGACGGTAGCTATCAGCGGGCGCCAAAAGAGAAGGGAAGTAAAAAATTAAGTGCCCATGATTACTTTATGAATCATATGAAGGAAGGAGCTGAACCGATTCCAATTGTTAGCTAGTCAAGCTGCTCGGTATCAAATTCTTCATAGTCTACATTCCCTAAATCACTGCTCAGTTTTTTAAGCAAGCGGAAGGCCGGTTTTCTAAATATACCTTCCAGCTTATATGCTTCATAGACTGCCGAACGAGCTTCTTCCAGCTCGCCAATATTGATCAGTGCATTCCCAAGATACCAGTAAGCTTTTTCCGAAATCATGCGGCTATCCTCAACACGATTTGCCGATTCTTTGAATGCTTCAATGGCTTCATCATATTCTGATTCATTATAGAGAACAATACCTTTATTCAGGAAAGCTTTTGAGCCATAGGGTTCTTCATCATACTTTGAAATAACCTCATCAAAAAGTTGGAGTGCCCGGTTTTCATTTCCGGATATAATGGCTTCAAAACCGAGGTTCAGTAAAGAATCTGCTGTCGTAATTCTTATATCTTTGGCACGTACCCCGTCGGAAGTTTCCAGCTGACCGGGCTCAATATTTTGCACCACAAATTGGTTCATTTCAGTCGGAGTATTCACCTGGAATAACTGTACCAAAGCTACTATCGCCAGCACAGCGGCCGCAGCTGCATGCCAAGTCCAGGAAGGCAGTTTGTTTATTGTTGCCTTACCAGAACCCAGAGCTTCCCTCTCAATAATTTCTTTCACATTAACTTCTATTTCTAACACATCCAGCAGTTCCGGATTTTTAGCAAATTCAGTCCAAAGTTCCTGTATTTGTTCTTCCGTAAGCTGACCTTTAACGTAAGCGTCTATTTGTTGTCTGATCTCGTTTTCTCTCGAATTTTCCATACTAAAGCTTTTTCTTATCGTTCAGAATGTATTCTATAAATACATTCTGCACCCGTGTAGTAAGAGCGATGAAAAGACCATTCCTTACAGTTAAAGTTTAATTTTTTTTTCGAAGCAATCTTTAAGCACATTTATCACTCGGTGCTTCTTGGTCCAGGCATTGCTTACGGAGATCCCAAAGTAGTCTGCAACTATTGAAGTTTCGTAGCCGGGATTTTGAAACCAATACTCAATATATTTTCTGTAGTCAGCCTTTAAACCCTCTATACAGCGCGTTAAGATGTTCATTTTCTCATCATCAAGCAGTCGGCTAAGTTGGTCCGGCTTGTCGAAATGATGCTCCGGAAGATCCTCATAATTAACTTCACGATCCTTTGAAAGCTGCTTAAAATACTCGTGTTTTGCCGTGGTGAAAAGGTAGTTTATGACGTAATCCGGGTTCGTAATTTTGTCTTCCCGAATTTTTTCTATTGCGATAAGCAGGGTATTTTGTGCGCAGTCTTGGGCATCATGGATAGAAGCATCGAGACGAACGGTCAAAAATTTAATGAGCACAGGGGTGATGACATTCACCTGCTCAGTGATGGTGTTTTCATCGTGGTCTAATACCGCGTCCACAAACTTTGAATAATCCATGCCCTTATTTTTGCCGAAATTACATAACGCTCTAAAATAACATTCACCGCGTAAAAGAAAATAAAGAAATTTAGATTATAAGACTGTAGTTTCAAACTATGTATCGTGTACAACTAAACAATTTTGAAGGCCCACTTGACCTCCTCCTTTTCTTTATAAAAAAAGACGAGCTGGACATCTATAATATTCCTATCTCTTATATCACTAAGCAGTTTCTGGAGTATATCCATGTGATGGAAGAATTGGATCTAGATGTAGCCAGCGAATTCATTTTGATGGCCAGTATGCTGATGTCGATCAAGGCAAAAATGATGCTTCCCCGTGAAGATTCTGATGAAGAAGAACTCGATGAAAGTGATCCCCGCTACGAACTCGTTCAGCGACTTCTCGAGTATAAGCGGTACAAAGAGATGTCAGAAAAAATGGCCGACATGGATGAAGAGACCCGTAAGCAGTACATGCGCGGTTATCCTGAAGCCGACAATGTAGATCAACAGGCTACCGGAGAAGCGTTGCAAGATGTGACGATGTTTGATTTGATTGCCGCCTTTAAAAAAGTACTCCAAGATATTGAACGTAAGAATATTGTACATCACGTAGAGAAAGTCAGTACCACGGTCGAAGAACAGGCTGAATTTGTACTTACCAGACTTCAGGAACACGGCCGCCAAACGTTTATGGAAGTCTGTGCTACCCTCAAAAATAAAATTTACCTTGTGGTTACATTTTTGGCTGTGTTGGAAATGATCAAGGAACAGCAAATCAATTTATTTCTCAGTGACGAACCAACCGAATTTTATATAGATCTTAAACCCGTTGACGAAATAATTGGCGCTAATTAAAACAACCTATCTTAATGACTAATAAAGTACTTTTATTCCTGCTCGCCGTAACCGTTGCAGCTTGTAGCACTTCTACCCCTAAAGACATCTACTCCTTTTCTGAGGAAATTACCGAATCTAGCCTATACAATGATTTAGCCGTTCTCGCGGATGACTCTCTGCAAGGTCGTGAAACCGGAACCATTGGCGAAGAAAAAGCTGCTCGATACCTTTCTAAACGATATACTGAAATGGGCTTGAAAGCTGTTGGCGACAATGACACCTATTTTCAGCATTACAAAGTTAAACTGAGGGGAACTGAAGATTCTGTTGCTACCAAAAACGTGGTCGCATTTCTGGAAGGTTCTGACCCTCAAATGAAAGATGAAGTCGTTGTACTTAGTTCACACTATGATCATGTCGGTATTGGCCGGGCAGACTCCACCGGGGATACTATCTATAACGGTGCTGATGATGACGGAAGTGGAACAACCGCCACTCTTCAAGTTGCTGAGGCAATGGCAAAAGCGAAAGCAGCCGGCGCAGGACCTAAACGCAGTGTGCTTTTCCTTAACGTTTCAGGAGAAGAAAAAGGATTGCTCGGTTCTTACTATTACTCTGAAAATCCAATTTTTTCAATTGAGAATACTGTGGCAAACATCAACATTGATATGATTGGTCGTGTTGACCCGGAACACCAGAACGGAGACAGCAGCTACGTGTATGTAATCGGAAATGCGATTATTTCCTCTCAAATGGATAGCCTGACCCGAATAGCAAACGATATGGGACCGAACCTCGACCTAAGTGATCGCTATAACGATCTGAATGATCCGAATCAGTTTTACAGAAGAAGTGACCATTGGAACTTTGGCCGGCTAGGTGTTCCTTTTGTATTCTTTTTCAATGGAACTCATGAAGATTACCATCGTCCTCAGGATCATCTCGAGAAAATCACTTTTGAGCCTTACCTAAAGAGAACACACTTAGTATATAACCTGACTGCTCTCTTGGCAAATTCTCCGGATCGACCTTTAGTAGACAACCAAGAGTTTATTGAGAAAACTCAGGTCAGCCCAAGGTAGAAGAGTATTCTTTCTTTAATTTTTGATCCAGCCCCAATGCGTAGCTTTGGGGCTTTTTTTATGGGCTACTTCCCGATCAAAATAAAGGGAGCCCAATGGACAGGTTTGTTGTAGTAGGGATGATCAATCATTGCCAGCTTGGTATCTCTTAAAGCCTTAGCCTTATAATCAAACATTGGGTGTTCATACAGTCCAACCAGATCCAGGCTTTGGCTCCAAATACCATAATCTTCTGCCTTATGCTCTAACATACTTCTATAAAATTTGGACATAAAGATGGACGTACTTCGGTCAAAAATATTCCACAAACTAACCATAACTGAGGATGAACCGGCTGTTAAAAATGACCGCTGAAGACCTAACAACCCTTCCCCTGTTATTACTTTCCCCATTCCCGTTTCGCAAGCACTCAGGGTTACCAAATCTGCATTTAATCTGAGACTTGATATTTCAGTGCTATTCAAGTGCCCGTCTTCACCAAACAAGGATTCTACTTCCATTTTTTTAGAAAGCATCAGCCCGCTTTGTGAGGGATTCGTTTCATCAATTACAGCATGTGTAGCAAAATGGATATAACGAAACTGACTCAGATTAAATGACTTCAAAGTAGCTTCGGTCACATCTTCATTTTTGAGTAATCGGGTATTACTGAAATTTGCCGCTATTGAATCCACTTCAAGCAAGGTTGAGGGTAGTGAAGCAAAAGAACTTTGGGAACTGCTTTCTGTTATCCCTTCTTGCCCTCCATCAAAACCTGATCCGGCCAAAGCTAAAAGATCCTGACTCGTTGTTCTGTGGGGTGGTTTTATAAATGGATATATAGAAGCGGAAGGCAGATATTTAACGTTATACGTTTGGATAATGTACTTGCCATTTTTTGAAAGCGCCTCAAAAGGGACGAATGAAATGGAGCCGCCCGGCACGACAACAAAACTTTTGATCCCCTTCCTTGTTAACTGACCTTCTTCCGGAATCAAACTATTATAGAGATGATCATAATCACCTCCACCTGTGCCATCGATAATTAAATCTCTGAACTTTTTGATCTCCTCTGTTAGGTAGGTTTTTGCAGGCTGACCTTCTATTTGTTCGGTAACAGTTGCCTCAATATCATCCTGTGTTATCAGAAACCGGATGAGCTTATCGTTAGCAAATGCATACTCAAAAATGGCTGTTTCATCATCAAGCAGATCCATGGCATCACCGGCCGTTAAAGGCTCCGGATATTCAAAAGCCTCCAAATCCGGTAATTTTTGCCTCATGGTGTTTAGAAAAGTTTGGTACTCAAATTCTACGTTTTTCAGCTCATTCCTAAGCTGCTCAGACTCAGCATTGCTGTCACTTTCCCTTATCTCACCATACAGCTTGTCAATCTGCTTTTGCATTTGCTGTTTACGGATCAGTGTGGCCTCATCCAGCTGCTGGAATAACTTACTTTCAGCCTCAGCCAACTCATCCATTAACACCCTGGCCTTAGCTCCTTCAACCAGCTCAAATGCTTTATTATGGTCCTCTTTTCGAACGATATACCATTCCGCTACCTCATTGAAAAAACCGGCGTATTCACTGAAAAATCCAGCTTTAAAGGTGAAGCCCGCCACATTGTTTCGGACTGCATCAATATTTTCAAAAGCCTGTTTTGCCAGTACAAAAGCACTGTCAGATTCTACTCTGTTAAACGCTCTTGCTAAATGAATTGCCGGCCATATACTCAGCGACAATGCCCCTTCATTCGAATTCACCTTATAGTACTTTTTATACTCTTTAAGGCTTGAATCAAAATCTCCCTGCTCAGCATAAATTTCTCCTTTTAGCTGATGCCCCTGAGCTAATAAAGTAGCTTTCTCAATGTTTTCAGCAATTTCAAACCCATCACTAAGATACTTTTCTGCACTGCTGTAGTCACCCCTGCTTAATTCCATTTCACTTAACCTGAAATAGATTTCAGCTGACTCAGCCGTTACCTCTAGATCCTTCAAAAGTAAAAGAGCGTCCATATAAAAGGATTCAGCCGCTCTGTAGTCTTCCACCTCAACTGCCATTTGTGCAATCATGCTTAAATTATTGGCAATAGATAACAGACGATCGGTCTGACGATTAAACTCCAGCGCTTCGTTATAATAGAGAAGGGCTGTCTCATTCTCTCCCGATTCTTTATAAAGGTTTCCGATATTTAGTAAAGTCTGAGTTATATCGTATGGGTTTTCCAACATTCGGGACAATTCCAGCGACTTCTGGTAATTGATGATAGCACTATCCCTTTGACCGAGCCTGCTGTGACTCGCAGCTATATTATGGTATGCGATGTCCAACAAATTTGGGTTGTTGATTTCTTTACGAATTTCAAGACTCGCCCTGATATACTTTTCTGCCTGTTTATGTAATCCAAGATCTGACAGTGTTAAATAAATACCATTCAAAACAAAAGAAAGCTGACGGGTTCTGCCCAATGCCTCATACACTTCTTTAGCTTTCATTAAGTGAAAAAGAGCCTTTTCATAATCATCTGTGTATAGATAAGCGTAGGAAATATTGTTATTCAGATAGGCAATCCACAGCGAATCCTTCGATGCATTCACTAATTCAATTCCCTGCAGGTAATATTCTTTAGAATTTTCGTATTGCTCGAGTTGCCGGTACGCCCAGCCAATTAAGTAACTTATTCTGGCCTGCGTCAAAAGTGAAGCATCGGAAGGTTTTTGTTGAGACAGGTCCAATGCGTTATCAAGGGCTTGCTGAACGTCTCCGTTATTAATCAGAGCATCAATCTGTATAAGCTTTGTTTTTACCCAACCCAGAGAGTCGTCCTGCTGTAGATAGTCTTCTCCGGATAAAGTGTAATACCGAATCGCTTCATCATATTTACCGGCCGAATAGTAATCTTCGCCGATATCAAAAAGGGAATCGGCTGAAGCCTCCTGAGCCATTAAATCTGAAAAAAAACTAGCGACGCATAAAAATGTAAAGATTAGTATCGCCTTCATAAAACGTCCTCGAATTATTGCAAGTAGTTTTAATATATCGTTTTTTACTTTGAACTCTAATTTAATCAGGCACAAATGAAAGATATGTTGGCTTTTCAAGACGCGTTTAGAAATCGCAAAGATGATCCTGATGACGATGGAACGGACACCGGTGACCCCGACGATGGAGGAAAAAGCGGAACAGGAACTGGCGGCTAAAATAACCCGGCCATAACGGTTAATTCATAACACAAACAAGCCTGTTTAAGCAACAGGCTTGTTTTTATTCGCCGAATAGAGCATTCACAAAATTAGCACGATCAAACACCTGAAGGTCTTCAATCTTCTCCCCCAGACCTATATACTTAACCGGCACATTAAGCTCGTTAGAAACCCCGATCACAATTCCTCCTTTAGCAGTGCCATCCAGCTTGGTTAAAGCCAAACCGGTGATATCGACCGTTTCTGTAAAGGCTTTTGCCTGCTGCATTGCATTCTGTCCGGTGGAGGCATCCAGTACTAAAATCACTTCGTGAGGAGCACCATCCACTACCTTGCCCATCACCCGCTTAATCTTGGCAAGCTCTTCCATAAGTGCTTTTTTGTTGTGAAGGCGACCAGCCGTATCAATAAGTGCAACGTCACTGCCTCGGGCTTTTGCAGCCGCAACAGTATCGTAAGCTACAGAAGCAGGATCTGCATTTTGGCCTTGCTGAATAATGGGAACATCAGCCCTTTCACTCCAGATTGTGAGCTGATTAACAGCCGCTGCCCGAAAAGTATCGGCAGCTCCTAAAATCACTTTTTTACCGGCTTTTTTGTACAGATGGGCAAGCTTCCCAATGGTTGTGGTTTTCCCAACGCCATTCACTCCCACTACTAAGATTATATGAGGCTTAATCGGAAATTCTGCTTCAAATTCTGCCGGTTTATCAGGCGCATTATCTTCCAGAAGATCAACGATCTCTTGCCGAAGCATTGTTTGCAGTTCATCCTGACTTACATACTTATCCTTAGCTACACGGGCCTCAATCTTTTTGATGATTTCGATGGTAGTATTAACCCCAACATCAGAAGTAATCAGGATTTCTTCGAGATCATCGAGGATGGCATCATCAACTTTATCCTTTCCAACAAAAGCCTTCCCAATTTTATTGAGCAAGCCGTCGCGACTTTTTTCAACGCCTTTATCAAGCGTCTCTTTTTTCTTAAGTCCTAATTTTTCAAGAAATCCCATAAAACTAATTGAATTTTGCTCCGCTCATAATCAGACGGTAGCGATTAAAATAATCAACCCAAGATATCACCATTAGCAATACCGAACATGACATTAAAAACAGATGGACTTTAGCTGCTTCGGGGAAAAAGAACACGGAAATCCAGTACAATGCCAATACATTTACCGAAATTTTTCCTGACATAATAGCCATTGCAACCTTGTCGTACTTCTTTTTTATGTAGTAAGACCCAAGCATTATCATACTGTCACGGACCATTGCGAATAACAAAAACCAAAGCGGAATCCATCCTATCCATACGGTGTAAACAAACAATACGAGGGCAGAAAGTTTATCGGCCACCGGATCTGCCATTTTACCAACTTCTGAAATCGTATTCGTTTTTCTTGCTATGAAACCATCCAGATAATCCGATATAACCCCATACACTATCAAAATTACGATAGCTATGTTTACCTGAAGGTCGTTCATATAGTGCAAATAGGTTACAGGAAAGGCGATCAAGATGCGTGTAAAAGAAATGGTATTCGAAAGCGTAAAGACCTTTCCGGTAACCTGAACTTTCTTCCCGTCTATATTTTTAGATGATGTAGCCAAACCTTGTTTTTATTTGCGATATTACCTCTTCAAATTTACAGTCATTAAGCATCTAATACCACCATGAACGAGCAGAAATTACTGGTCGAAGAAACACTGTCATCAAAAGAAGTTTTTAAAGGGAAATTACTCCACGTTTTCTACGACGAAGCCATGCTCCCGGACAACTCAACTTCAACCCGCGAATGGATTAAACATCCCGGAGCTTGTGCAGTAGTTCCTGTTTTTGGAAATGGAGACCTAATGATGCTTCGCCAGTTCCGCTATCCCATGAAACAAATATTCTGGGAAGTCCCGGCCGGTAAAATTGATGCCGGTGAACCTCAGGATAAAACGGCTCTGCGTGAACTTCGGGAAGAAGCCGGAGTTGCTACGACCAACTTTGCGTATGTAGGACATTTCTACCCCGGCATCGGCTATTCGGATGAAGTCATTCACATTTATGTGGCCTGGAATTTAGAATCCGTGCCTCAACAAGTAGATGAGGATGAGTTTGTGACCCGCGAACACGTTCCATTTAAAAAAGCCGTTGAAATGGTTCACTCCGGAGAAATCAATGATGGAAAAACGGTGATCTGCTTATTAAGAGCCTGGGAATGGTGGCAGAAAAATGCCCCCTTTAAACTGGGATAATCACTTAATAATCCCCTCTTCCTGAGCCAGCTCGTACATGCTTTCGTGCAGGTTATCATTATCGAGTTCGCCGCGCATACATAACTCGGCAACCTCTAAACCGTTTAGCATCAGGACACATCCCATTTCATTTAAAACCTGATCGAATTTCATTGGGCTGGCTTTGCCCAACTTTTTCACATCTATTCCATTGGGACTAATTTTCTTGTTCACTAATACGTAGAATTGATCGTCTGCTCCTTCTCCAAAGGAAAATTCTTCTAGTCCGGTGTCTTTCAGTTTAAGCATGGCGTTCTAAAAATTCTCTGGCTTTAATAATTTCAGTGATTTCGTCCGTTTCTCTATTCACAATACGCACCTGGAATAAGCTAATGATAGCCTGATCATTGAGTGTGCTTATCACTTCATCAATGGTATCGCATTCTTCCGTTTCACTTACCAGGTCGTTGATACCCTGCACGATGTATCGGTACTGCGTTCCGGTCTTCTTCTTTTTTGTGGTTTGGGTTGATGGCTCCTGTGGCTCATCAAAATATTCCCGGATTGCTTCTTCAGTAACATACCAACTTACCCCAAGCTTACGGCCTCTGATGCGCCCTTCCCGGAGATAAGTTCGCAGCGTCATTTTCGAGATTCCAAGGAGCTCGTGCAGATCATCCACAGAATACAGCGTTAAATCTCCTACAGTCTTAGACATTTAGCCTCTTAATTATCATTTTTTGATTGCTGATTAACATCTATAAACTACAAATAATTTATTATTAGTTACTATTAGTTATACAAAAGAAATTAGATTTGGTCGAGGCACCTTTCTCGCCGTATATTGGGAACAGTTACTAAAAAAACAAGCCCGACAGCTTAAAACTGGCCGGGATTTTTTATGCCTTTCTCTCACTAATTTCGGTTTTGTTTACCTGACTCTATCCGACAGCCTTTGGTTTTAATTCTCGTCGTCCTGATCTATGTTCTTGTAAGCCTGAGTAATCCGTTGATTCATTAGCCGACGATAGTTTGTAAATTCATATTCACTCACGGTAAATTCCGAGTGATATTCACCGTCGAAGCATTCCACATTCAGCTTGTTTTCTTTTTCAGTTTCGGAGATGGTGACCTGAACTTTACCCAGTTTGTAGGAATCTCTTTCTTTCATAGTTCATTTTTTCAGCAAGGTAAAAAAATCTATTCTCAGCTGTTGAACTTTAACCCCTTTTAAATTCGTTCATTCAGACAAGTGACGGATATTTATTATTTTCAGGTTCAGCATTTAAAATTAATTCATTTATGCAAAAGAAAGCCATCATAACGGTAGCTATCAGTATTTTTTTGGGGATATTTATATATACTTCCCTCACTAATGTTCAGCCCACCGTAAACGACAACTCCCCGGACTGGATGCCTATTCATGAGGCTCAGGAAGTTGCTGCATCAACCAATAAGCTTATTTTTGTTGATGTATTTGAAATCGGCTGTAAATATTGCCGGGCTATGGATCGTGAAGTTTTTCCTGATTCTACGGTCCGCCAGGTTATGGATGCCAATTATATCCCTGTTCGAATAGACGGAAACTCAACAGAAGCCATTCAGTTCAACGGACAAGAAATTCCGTCTAAAGAATTTGCCCAAAGCAAAGGCGCTTATGTATTTCCGACATCTTTGATACTTGATGCGGATGGAAACGTTATCAAGAAAAAAACCGGTTATATGGGCGTAGATGAATTCCGACAATTCCTTTATCAATAATGATATTTAAAAACCAAACACCTATGAAATCTAAATTCTCGACATACAGTATATTCGTCGCAACGCTTATGCTCTTTTCAACCACGGCATGCAAAGGCCAAGGCACTGACTTTAATAACATTCCTGTAAACACTGACGTGAAAGCAGAAAAAGTTGTTGATGGAATCAGAATTGGCTGGGGGATTGAATTCCTTCCTAATGGAGACATGCTAATCACCGAAAAATCCGGAAAATTAATTCATGCCAGAGACGGTGAAATTATTTCAGAGATCACAGAAGGTATTCCCTCTGATCTTGATGTGAATGGCCAAGGTGGTTTTTTAGATATTGAGCTACATCCAAATTATGAAGATAATGGCTGGATCTATCTTTCCTACGCTTCTAATGCCGGTGAAGGAGAGGGAAGCAATACAAAGATTATTCGTGCCAAATTAGAAAATAACGCACTGACCTCTGCCGAAGAAATTTATAAAGGAACTCCAAACTCCGGTCGAGGGGCCCACTATGGTAGCCGGATAGTTTTTGATAATGATGGGTATCTATTTTTCTCCATTGGAGATCGGGGAAACAGAGATGTAAACCCACAGGATATCAACAGAGATGGCGGCAAAATCTATCGCCTAAATGCTGATGGCAGCGTGCCTTCCGATAACCCCTATGTTGGGAAAGACGGTATTGATGCTATGTATTCTTACGGTCACCGTAATCCCCAAGGCATGGCAATGAATCCTAACAGTGGTGTGATTTGGGAACACGAGCACGGCCCACGCGGTGGCGATGAGGTAAATATTATTGAGCCCGGCAACAACTATGGATGGCCGGTAATCAGTTATGGAATTAATTACAACGGTACTCCTTTTGCAGAAGACACCGTTATGGAAGGTATGGAGCAACCTGTTCTTTACTGGGACCCTTCTATTGCTCCTTCAGGTATGACTTTTATCACCAGTGACAAGTATCCGGGCTGGGAAGGAGACTTGCTGGTCGGCTCCCTTAAATTTGCCTACATCCACTACTTGGATATTGAAGGAAATGAAATTGTAGGTCAACAGAAACTCGTTGAAGGAACAGGTCGTATTCGTGCGGTAGAGCAAGGCCCTGACGGATATATCTATTTTACTGCTGAAGGTGACGGCGTTTACCGATTAGTTCCTGCCGGTAACTAGTCAGAAAACCTTTTTTGAATTTGAAAGCCTGCTTAACCGGCAGGCTTTTTTTATGTCTATAATTCTCTTCTTCTCCTGATAAAAAAAATTTTGTAAGGAATTGATTTCTAAACGCTCTTACTGGTATGGGGCGTCGCAATTCATATCAATTTCCCTTTAGCCGGTATCCGGCCGTTCGGATAGTGTTACTGCTTATAGCAGGCATATTAGTGGGGCATTATTATCAGGTTTCACTCCTTGTTTCAGGAACGGCCTTTTTGGGTGCAGGAGTTTTTTTCATTTTAGCCGAATGGAAAAATATTCAAATGGTTAACAGCTGGCTGACAAAGTTCAGCATCCTTCTTTTCCTAGCAATGATCTTCCTGTTTGGCCTTTTCAGAATGTCGATACAATCCGGGCATTCAAGTTCTCAAACCGTCCGGCTTATTCAAGTCTCAGATTGGGAGACGGTTACTGTTTCCGGTTCCATTCAATCCATTTCCGTTACCTCCTCTGGAAAAGAAAGGTGGGATGTTAAAGTAGATACCACATGGTTTGGATTCATTATTTCAGACCAACCCTATAAAGCAAGAGTTCTTGCTGATGAAGCTGCCGGCAAAGCAACCTTAGGAGATCAGGTTAATTTTAGCGGAACTATCATTCCCATCTCAGAAAAAAGAAATCCCAAGCAATTTGATTACAAGGACTATCTAAAATCTCAAAACATTTTTGCCCAGATTCAGATTGACAGTCTTATTTCCGTCACCCTAAACAACAGTATTTCGGAATGGATATGGTGGCGGGAGCAAGCTCTGGAGTTAGTCGACCAAAACTTTGATGCCCAAACTGCTCCTATTGCCAAGGCATTACTTGTCGGGTACAAACTCGATTTAGATTCCGAGTCGAAAGCTGCTTTCGCCCGGGCAGGCTTATCGCATATCATGGCTGTTTCCGGTCTTCATGTTGGCTTTATCGTGGCCCCGTTCTGGATTATCATTCCCTACTTTTGGACGAAGAAACATGGGAGCATCATTGGCCTTGGTGTACTTGTACTCATATTGGTTTGCTATGCTGGCATTACCGGATTCTCTCCTTCCGTATTAAGAGCCTCGGTTATGGCTTTCTTTCTGAGCTACGGGAAACTGTTCCATAAAGTAAATAACTCCATCAACCTAACCGCAGCGGCAGCAATATGTCTTCTAATTTTCAATCCTTCTCAACTTTTTGATATAGGGTTTCAGTTATCTTTTTCAGCCGTGCTTATTATCCTACTCCTTCTGCCCGTTATTCAAAACAAACTCCCCTACTGGATTCGAATTCGATGGTATGGCACTCCAATCATGGTGATAATTGTTTCTCTGGTCGTACAGTTTGGGCTGTATCCACTTCAGGTTTATTACTTTGGAGAGATTTCGTTGGTCAGTCCCATTGCCAATGCTCTTTTTGTGCCTCTCCTGGGAATTGTAGTTCCACTATCTTTGATTGCCTTATTTATCACATCTGTTTTTCCGGCTGTTGGCTTTGTAATTAATTATCCCTCTTTCTTATTTTTGGGATGGATGAGTGACTTTGTGAATCTGACCAGCGCTTGGAATTGGGCCTGGACAACCGCCAGCCTGGAAAGCAGCCTTATTTTTGTGCTCTGGTTTTTCCTCATCCTTGGGATTTCTTCGTGGCAGATATCAGCTTTACGATGGAGGCTTTTGATTGGGTTCCTTGCCACAACAGTTTTGATGCTTTCACTTAACCTCCTTCAACAACTAAAACCCGCTACACTCACCCTTACTTTTTTTGACGTTGGCCAGGGTGATGCCGCACTTCTCAAAACACCAAACGACAAGCATATTCTCATTGATGCCGGAGTTTGGTCGCCGGGCTATAACAGTGGAAAGTCCCTCATCCTGCCTCACCTTCAATCATCAGGAATCGAAAAACTTGATGCGATTATTCTAAGTCACCCACATGCTGATCACATTGGAGGAATCATCGATTTAATTGAAGAAATACCGGTTGATGTCATTTATAATTCCGGCTACGAGTATGACTCAAAACTTTACCAATCCTATTTAGAATTGGCCAAGAATAAGTCTGTCCCTACTAAATCCTTGGTTGCCGGGGATACACTGAATATCGACCCATCCATTCTATTCTTGGTTCTTGGTCCGGATGGGCACACTTATAACTCAGATCCTAACGAACATTCCGTAGTTCTTAATGTAATCTATGGGGAATCAGAATTTCTGTTTACCGGCGATGCAGGTGAAGATCAGGAGGAACGGCTCATCCACGCTTACTCAGATTTACTGGACACTGATATTTTGAAAGTTGGGCACCACGGCAGCCGAACCAGTTCTAGTTTACCCTTTCTTAAAACTGTTACTCCCGACATTGCAGTGGTCTCCTTAGCGGAACGAAACCGATTCCGGCATCCACATAAAGAGGCCTTAGCCCGCCTCAAGCACTCAAATGCCGAGCTTCTTTTTACCAGTTTTGAACGGGCAATTATTCTTGAATCAGATGGAACCGCCATCCGTCGTGTCCGGTGGTGATTGTTTAGAGTAAACATGCCTTTTTGCTAAAAAACCGGTATCCTTGAGGGATATAATGTGTTTAATATGATCGGTTCAAAAAAATCTTAATGGCAGAAAAGGAACGACTTAGCTTCGAAGAGGCTTTAAAGAAATTGGAATCAATAGTGGAACAACTCGAGAATAAAGAGATTACACTGGAAGATTCTGTACAACTATACGAAGAGGGCGTGAAAATGTCCCAGTTTTGCACGGAAATTTTGGAGCAAGCTGAACTTCGCATAGAGCAAGTAAACGAAGCAAATACGCAGTAAAAGAGTATCATATGGAACAGAAGCAGCCAACACCGGGAAAGCTTTTAGCAGTAATTAATTCCCCCGCCGACTTAAAAACCTTAGGTCCGGATAAACTTCAGGACGTTTGTGACGAACTCCGACAGTATATCATTGATATGGTTTCGGTACATGGCGGCCATTTTGGAGCCAGCCTTGGAGTGGTAGAATTAACCACCGCTCTCCATTATGTATATGATACTCCTGAAGATCTTGTGGTATGGGACGTAGGCCACCAGGCATATGGCCATAAAATTTTAACCGGCCGCCGCGATCAATTTCATACAAATAGAGTTTATGGGGGCCTTTCAGGCTTTCCTAAGCGCACCGAAAGTGAATATGACACCTTTGGAGTAGGTCACTCCAGTACTTCTATCTCTGCTGCTCTGGGAATGGCTGTTGCCAGAGACCTCGATAAGTCAGACAAAAAAGTGGTAGCCGTTATCGGTGATGGTGCCATGACTGCCGGACTCGCCTTTGAAGCCATGAATAATGCCGGTGCCCTCAATAGTGATATTCTTGTTATTCTGAATGACAATAATATGTCCATTGATCCTAATGTTGGGGCCCTTAATGAATATTTAGCTGATATTACAACCAGCAAAACCTTCAACAAAATGAGGGATGAAGTGTACGACATGCTCGGGCACTTTAAGTCTGCCGGCGAGAAAATGCGTAAAGTCGCATCACGACTCGAAAAAGCAATGACCGCTGCACTTACACCCGGATCGCTTTTCCGCGCACTTGGCTTTAAATATTATGGTCCAACTGATGGACATGATGTTGACGGACTTCGCAAGACATTAGAAGACCTCAAAGATGTGAAAGGCCCAAAGTTGCTTCATATCGTAACAGTTAAAGGAAAAGGATTTTCTCCGGCTGAACGAGAGCAAACGAAATGGCATGCTTCAAGCAGTCCCTTTGATAAAATTACCGGAAAAGCTCTCTCAGCTCCGTCCAAAAAGAAAACCATTCCAAAGTATCAGCATGTTTTTGGGGATGCATTGGTTGAACTTGCTGAAAAGGACGAACGAATCGTAAGTATGACTCCGGCTATGCCAAGCGGTTCCAGCCTTTGGCCGATGATGGAAGCTTTTCCGGACCGAGCTTTTGATGTTGGCATTGCTGAGCAACACGCCGTCACCTTTGCTGCCGGACTTGCTGCGGAAGGTAAAAAACCATTTTGTGCCATCTACTCATCCTTCCTCCAGCGAGGATATGATCAGTTGGTTCACGACGTTGCCATTCAAAATTTACCGGTTGTTTTCTGTATAGACAGAGCCGGATTGGTTGGTGCAGATGGACCTACTCATCACGGCGCTTATGACATTGCTTATATGCGAACGGTTCCAAATATGATCATCTCATCACCCCTGAACGAGCAGGATTTGCGCGATATGATGTACACAGCATCTAAATATGATGAAGCTTCCTGGGCTATTCGATATCCCCGCGGTAAAGCCACCGGAATGAAAGTTCGTAAGGAATTTCAGGACATTGAAATTGGAAAAGGCATCAAACTGCGTGAAGGTGACTCAATCGCTGTTCTCAGCTTTGGCCCCATTGGAAAGTATGTAACTGAAGCTGCTCAAAAGCTCTCTGCAGATGGCATAGAGATTGGGCATTTTGATATGCGATTTGCAAAACCAATTGATACCGAATTAATCGATGAAGTCTGCGATAATTACGATCACATTATTACCCTTGAAGACCACGCCAAGCTTGGTGGTTTTGGAAGCGCAGTAGCTGAATATATAGCTGAGAAAGAAACTCGCCCCTCTCTAAAAATAATGGGTATTCCCGATCGTATAGTAGAACACGGAACCCAGGAAGAACTTCATGACGAAGTTGGTATTGGAGTTGCCGGAATTATAGAAGCTGTTAAGCAAAAAACTTATATAAAAGTCTGATTTTGAAATTTACCCCTCTAGTTTTTTTATCCACCATTTTACTCTTTTTTAGTGGCTGTTTGAGTAATGCTGATGGTCCAAAAATTTACAGTGACGCGACCGGCGTTGTACTCACTTCCAGTGGAGATCCTGTAGCTGATGCTAACATTCACATACGGAATCACTTTGATCCCGGCGGGTTTCTTCCGGAATTGATTGGGGATACCGTAAGGGTGAATTTTTCCGCTCCAAGCAGAACACTGTACCGAGCATCTATTTACCGGCATGATGCAAACCGTTTACTTGCCACTTTTTTTGAAGACACTTTAGAAGCAGGAGACCAAGAGCTGATCATACCTGATTCATTATTGAGTAACGGCATTTTAGGATTCCAAGTCTCAACATCAATCCGAGTTTTAGGAGGCAGTCTTTTTGTTGTTAATAAACCAGACAGCCTTCTCATCGGAACACTCCCATTTACTCAAACCTCAGCTGATGGTGAATTTAGACTGAACAGCACCTACTTAGCCATTGGAAACTCTTTTAATGCTGCATCCGGATCTTTTGAGATCACAGACAGCCTTCAAATAATGGTTGTCCAGGATAGTCTAATTAGTTCTAAAAGAGCCGTAAAGCTTAAAGCTAACCAGCAAAACTTCTTTGAGATTACAGTCGATTAACCCTTCCTTTGGTTATGAATTTCACCCTCTCTGATTTCGATTACCACCTCCCTGAAGAACTCATAGCCCAATCTCCGGCAAACCCACGAGATCATGCCCGCTTATTAGTTTATGATCGTGCTACCGGCTCCATCACCGATGACTATTTTTATAATCTTGGAGATTATGTGCCTACTAAAACTACCTTAGTGGTTAATAATAGCAAAGTCGAAAAGTGCCGATTACTTTTTGATAAGGGTAAGAAAGAAATTTTTGTTACATCCGTCCAAAACAACAATACTGTCGAAGGATTAGTAAGACCGGGTAAGAAATTCAAGAAGGGTAAAACAGTACAACTCGCTGATGGAGTAACTGCTGAGGTCACTCACATAGCTGACGATGGATTACGCACCTTGATTCTATCTTGTGACCTTGACTCCCCTAAGCTCGAACCCTATAGACACACTCCTTTTCCTCCTTATATCGAGCAGGATGAATCACTTTCGGAGGAATATCAAACCGTTTATGCCAAGGACTTGGGAAGCAAAGCCGCCCCAACAGCCGGGCTTCATTTTACCGATGAATTGCTGGGAAAACTTAAAGAGACCGGTATTTCAAAAACGGAAGTTACGCTACATGTAGGATTGGGGACTTTTGCACCGGTCAAAACGGAAGACCTCGAAGAACATAACATGCACAGCGAATGGTTTCAGTTGAAGGAGTCGACCTGCGAACAGCTCAATAGTGCTGAACATATTACGGCTGTGGGAACCACCAGCGTCCGAGTTTTAGAATCTGCTTTTAATGAAGCTGAGCAATTCACACCTCAGAGTAAGGAAACAGATATTTTCATTACGCCCGGTTATGCTTTTAAATCTGTAGATGCACTCATAACAAACTTTCATCTTCCAAAAAGCACCTTGCTCATGTTAGTTGCAGCATTCATGGGTTTTGATGAAATGAAAAAGGTGTACGAACACGCTATTAAAGAAAGATATCGGTTCTACTCTTTCGGCGATGCTATGCTGATTCTTTAATAAATCCAGACCTTATTTTTGATGTTTCTGAGTACAGGTCTTCTTATATTTAAGGCCTTTTGGTATACACATCCGTTCAATGTTCACCCTTCGGTGTTCCTTGTTGGATGTTCAACTTGCGCCCGTAGCTCAACTGGATAGAGCGTTTGACTTCGGATCAGAAGGCTGAGGGTTCGAATCCTTCCGGGCGTACATAGACGTACTAACGCCAAGCCATAAGATATTTACTTACAATATCTTATGGCTTTTTTGTTTTTGGGACCGGCCAACATACGGCAAACATTTTCATTTCGTTGCGTTCTATTGCCTAAATGGTCTATCATTTTCCTTCTTGAAAATGAGCTTTGGCTAAATTTACCATACTTGAATTAAGGCTATTTACTAAACCCAGCGTAATCGCATACCATTTAATATTACGGCCATCACTGAAAGCTCATGGATAAGCATCCCCGCTGCCATATGTACCGATCCCATAAATACACCAGCAAGTAATGCAGCTACCGTCACCAGAGCAATGACTACATTCTGGTGAATATTTCGCAATGTCAGTTTCGATATCTTCAAGGCCTGCGGAATATTCATCAACTTGTCCGACATCAATGCAATATCAGCTGTTTCGATAGCTACATCAGTGCCGGCTGCACCCATTGCAATACCAATATCGGCAGTAGCCAACGCAGGGGCGTCATTAATGCCATCACCGATCATGGCTACGTTCTCACCTTCCTTTTGTATGTTTTGGATGATATCATTCTTTTGATCGGGTAACATACCCCCATACACCTCATTAATTTCCACATCTCGAGCGATAGAATGAGCTGCAGGCCCTGCATCCCCGGTAAGCATAACAATTCGATTGATACCATTTTTGCGGAGCCGTTTGATCATCTCCCGGGCTTCCGGACGTATGGGATCTGATATGGCAATACCGCCAACTAACCTATTATTACGTGCTACCAGCACGGTCGTATGTCCGTTACTGGCCAACTTGTCTAACTGCCCGGTGAAACTATCCCCGATAAATATACCCTGATGCGTTAAGAATTTTGCGCTTCCCACCAGAATTTGCTTTCCTTCGTGTAAGGCTTCTATACCCAAACCGGTGTGGGAGGTAAAATAATTAGGTTCGGGCAGATGCAGTGATTTTGGGGTCTCGGATAAGATAGCTTCGGCCAGCGGGTGTTCGGAGGCTGATTCTGCTATACCCGCCCAATATAAAAGATCGACTAGCTCATCTGGTATATTTCCATTTTCAAGATCAGTGGCAGAAACTACCGATACTTCATCTTTCTTTGGATTTGATTTTCCAATATCCGCCTTTACTTTCTCTCTCTGAAGATAAATATATTCTGTCACTTTCGGTTTCCCCTGTGTAAGTGTTCCGGTTTTATCCAGTGCTACAGCTGATACCTTCCCTGCATTTTCCAGGTAATCCCCACCTTTAATGAGAATACCTTTCTTAGCCGCATTACCAATGCCAGAGATAACGGAAATCGGTGTCGAAATAACCAGCGCCCCAGGGCAGCCGATTACCAGTAGCGTTAGTGCAAGCTCCAAATCCCAGGTCCACAGGTATGAAATTATACTTAATCCTACTATACCGGGTGTATACCACCGGGCAAACCGTTCGATGAAGCGTTGTGTTGGTGCTTTCTCTTCCTGAGCTTCTTCTACACGCTGAATAATTTTAGCCAGAGTTGTGTCGCCTCCGGCTTTTGCTGCCCGTACCTGAATGCTTCCATTTTTATTAATAGTACCCGCAAATACTTCAGCCCCTGACTGTTTTTCTGCAGGAATGGGCTCTCCGGTTATGGCACTTTCATCTACTGAAGTTGTGCCGGATTTTACCACACCGTCAACCGGAATTTTAGCTCCGGGCTTTACTAGCACCAACATCCCTTTTTCAACCTCCCGGGCCGGAATTTCCCGACGATTCCCATCCTCCAGCACAGTGGCCGTGTCGGGTGCCATATTGATGAGTTCCCGTAGGGTATTCCGGGTATTGCTCATCGTTCGCGCTTCCAGCCAGCCGCCAAGAAGAAACAAGAAGGTCACCGCTGCGGCTTCCCAATACACGCCTATGACTATTCCGCCCGTTGCGGCAATAGTTACCAATAGTTCAATATTTGTATGCCGATTTCTTAGTCCCTGCCATGCCCGTCGGACGATTTCTAAACCGGCAACTAGCGTAGATACAATCATAAATGTGTTAAACAACAAGGCTGAATCCCAAATGACCTCAGCTGCCCACCCGATACAAATGAGTGAACCGCTAAGGATCAACAATAATTTTTTGCGACTGGTTGGGTTTCTAATGTTATGCGTCATTTTTTCCAATTGATTCATGTCTACTTTTTCAATTAAAACTTAGAAATTGTAGTTTCATAGCCTGTTTTCTGCACCATTTCCTGCAGTTCATCAGCGGCAATGGTGTCGGCGTCGTGCGTAATCTCGATTCGGCCGGTGGCAAAGTGTACAGTGGCTTCGGTTACGCCTTCGGCCTGGTTCAAGCTGGATTCAATATTGTTGACGCATGACGGGCAGCTCAGTTCATGGCTTCTGAGAATCGTTTTCATAGCATTTACCTCTTAGTTTGTTGTTTAAATTTATTTTGAATTTTAGTTATTGCCCACGCCATGAGCCGGTCCTGCCTGTATGTTTTGGTATAGTTTATGAACATATACGATGTATCTAACGTAGGCATCAACCCACTCGCGTCCGGTTTCCACGCTTTGCCCCTTTCTTTGCTGGGCCTTTTGGGCTTCGCTATACAATTCCGAAGTCTTTTTTTGAATTTCTTCAGCAAGCATATCGGTCACCGGCTTAAGATCTCCGGATTGAAGGGCCTCTTCTGCTATTTGGATATCGTTTGAAGCCGGCTGTGCTGCTTTCAGTCCGATAAAAGGCATGCCTTCGGCCTCTCTGTGTAGGCGCACTGTGGTTGACATAAAGTACCGTTCAGCCAGTTTCCGGGATTCGCCGCCATTTTTATAGACCTTTAGGCTATGGTTAAAAGCGGAACGAAGCTCTTGCTCCTGTTCCTCACCAATCCAGATAGACGCATAGTTAAATTCACCGGTTTCCAATGCTTTCCGGGCGTCGACCGCCACCGGACCGTTTATGCGATCACAGTGGGCATAGCTTTTTAAAGAAAAGCCAAATATAAATAGCATGGTGAAAATTGAGACTATGGTTGTTTTTGAATGAATTATTAAATGTTTCATTGGTTTTACTTTTGGTTATTTGAGTAATTAGTTCAACCAAAAGGTACCAGACGGGCAGCGGCACTAAAATGAGCTTGGTCAATTAAGTGCAGAATTATATAGAAAAGACATTATTCAGCAGTTAATACTTACTGTTTGGATGAAATGCGGAGCAGTTCTGAGTTCTCTTTAATTGCTATCCACTGCCGGCCGGACGAGATCAGATCATCTTCCTGGAATTTGCTCATAACTCTGCTGGCAGTCGCGGTTGAAGTTCCTGCCATATCAGCAAGTTCTTTGCGGGAAAGAGGAAGTTGAATCAGCAGTCCGTGCCGGCTTTCTTCACCGAACTTGTTGCCTAACATAACAAGGATATGAGCTATGCGTTTTGTTACCGGCAAAGTAGAAAGATGCTGGATTCGCTGGCGGGATTCACTGAGCCGATTGGTTGTAATATCCAACACCGACATCGCCACGGAGGGATATCGGTTCATAATTTCTCGAAAATCGCTAATTCTGATCGAAAGGATACACGCAGAAGTTTGGGTTTCCGCAGTTTCATTGTAGCCATCTTTGCCGGCGGCTGAGGGATTGCCAAAAAAATCGCCCGGTTGCAGCATATCCAGCAGCACACTTTCACCCTCCATGGTGTGAGCCGCTAATTTAACGTTTCCCGCTACTACTACCCGAAGCATAGTTGAGGTATCGCCCTGCCGGTAAATGACTTCGCCTTTCGAATAATGGTTAGCAGTAAACTTTTGATTCACCTCACGGAGTTGCTCTTCAGACAGATCTTGAAAAAATGGCACCATCCTGAGCCTATCCAACCTAAGGTCAACAGTGCAATGATGCTCTTTTAAAGTTGGAATGCTAAGCGGGGTTTCTCTTTTATCTGACATTGAGTTACTAGTATCCCAAATTCGGCGTTTGTTTTAAGATGATTCTTGTTTTTGAGGCAGAAGTAAATCTTCAAGAAAAAAAGCGGCCAACTCAGAGCGACCCGAGAGACCTGACTTGGAATAGATCGCATTTGTTTGGGATCGTACAGTTGGGACGCTTGTATTTCTAACACCTGCAATTTCTTTATTAGTTAATCCTTTCAATAGCAAAAAAGAAACCTCCTTTTCGGCCTCGGTTAGGTCCCAGCGATCGAGCTGATTATCTATCTCGACACTTAACCCCTTGACATATTTTTGGGACACTTGTTTCCAATTGTCAGCCTCAGATTGAAGATTCTTAGAATACTGTTGCTCTTTGGCTAATGAGTGCTGTAACCTGAAGCGGCCCCGAACCAAATAATAGACACCTGCCAGGGCAATAAATCCCACGATAGCTTCAACGGAAATATGCCAAGTTGCCACTCCTTCAAAATAGTCATTATAGATGTCTATAGATGCGAGAACGGCAATTACAAAAAGGATAGCGGCAATGATCCAGCGTTCATTGTTTTGCATTTAATCATTATTTATTTCCCGGATTTCTACTTCATAAGTAGGTTAATGCTCCTCTTCACCCAATATCAACTCCTGACCAAAGATATCCAATACCTGATTCGTACTGTCATATCTGGAATATAAGAAGCCCGTCCACGTCAATGTAAGAATTAAAAATAATATCCCGGCAAACCGTTTACTATTTGTAATGCCGATTTTTTCCGGTAGTGCTTCCTTTTTACCGTCAAGCATGCTTGACCATAGGGAATCCCGGTGCTTAAACTGATGGTATATGATTCCTCCCACGTGAGCAATAACCGTAATCAAAAATATATTGGCTAACAATTCATGCGTTTCTTCATAAAAATCATTTTCACCACCATTGGTCATCGCTATGCCGGTGATAGCTAATCCAGCAGCACAAATAAACATAATAACCGCTGCATAGCTGGAGGCAGGATTATGCCCTAGGTATCTCTTGGTCTTCTTTACAACAGCATTTTTAAGGTACTGTATAAATTCAATGGGATTTAATTTAAACGATGAAAAACGGGCATAGGTTGTTCCGACAAATCCCCATAAGATTCTTAGAATCAACATAAAACCGATTGTCAATCCTGCCATCATGTGCAGGGTAAAGAGTGGGTTTTCATCATCCACTATTTCGGCTATGAGATAGGCTCCTAAAAAGAGGAAAGCGAAGAGCCAGTGAAAAAATCGTGTAGGAAGATCATATACCGTAGTCTTGCTATTTGCTTTCATGACTATACTCCATTGATTGATGGTTAACGGCTTCAATATTTCGAATACCTATGTACTACGCATCAACCAAATGATGTATAAAGCACGACTAATTGGTTTATTTTTTTAAATTCCGGTGGAAATTGAGCAGCCAAAATTAAATTTTGAGGTTCTATCGGTACATCTTGGTATTAATATTTCAGCAAACTCTTTTTTCAATTTATGGAATAAAAAATGATTGTAATGTTATCTTGTTGTCGGCAAACAAATCTTTCATTTTCCTTCCTTTTGCTCACTTGAAGTAAAACTGGAATCCACGCTTAATCATGAATAAAGTGCATTTTAAGGCAATAGAGCGAAGACTTTTGCTTTCTTCCGGGCGTACATAGACGTACTAACGAAAAGCCATAAGATATTTACTTACAATGTCTTATGGCTTTTGTGTTTTTGGGACCGGCAAACATTTTCACTTCGTTGCGTTCAGTTGCGTGTTTAAACCTTTTTTAGCTTTTTGAAGTAAAGCTCCACGATTTCATCGTGTTTGCTTCATTTAAAATGAATTGAGTCAAGAGAATTGTTTAACTTATTTGCAATGAATTTTATCCGTTCAAATATAAACCGTATTCATTGGCTCACCACAGGAGGGTTTATTCTTTCATGGTTTCTGATGGCTATTGTGCTTCCAGTTAAAATTTTAGGTTTTGCGGACTCCCATTCCATCTACTCCGTATTTAATGCCGATGAAGGTTGTTTTGAATTGGTGGTTGATCACCATGAAGATGCCGAAGGGTTTCATTTGATGGATGAGGAGAACGATGCTCATTCTTTTCACAACTTCTGTTGCTTTGATGACCTGGCGCTGACCTTTAAAAAACAGGAAACCGATTTCGACCTTCCTCTGATATATGATAATGAAGGATTTGAAGTCAACTCTCTTTCTGAACAAATACTACGTACTGTTAGCATTCAGGAACTTCCCTTACCTTCTCCGGTAATGTATCAGTCACTCCGGACTACCCGCCTCCTCATTTAATACCATTCTCTGGCAGAGCTTTATCTGTCCTTCTTTTCTTAAACATTGATCTCAGGTATTACTATACCTGACTCATTTTATTCCTCTAACACACAATTTCTTTATCACTCGGATATGATTAACAATATCATTCGCTACTCTGTGCGTAATAAGCTGATCATTGGTCTTTTGACGATCGCTTTAGCTGCGTGGGGTACCTATTCACTTACACAAGTTTCGATTGATGCCGTGCCGGATATCACCAATAATCAGGTTCGTGTCATTACTACTTCCCCTAATTTAGCTACGCAGGAAGTAGAGCAATTCATAACCTTTCCAGTGGAACTGGCGATGGCTAATCTTCCTGGCGTGGTCGAGATGCGCTCGGTATCCAAGCTCGGGCTTTCCATTGTGACTATAGTCTTTGAAGAAGGCATGGGAACCTATCTTCCCCGGCAATTAGTCTCGGAGCAACTCAAAAAGGCCGAAAAGGAAATCCCGTCCGAAATGGGAACGCCTGAGATGGCTCCTATCACTACGGGTCTTGGGGAAATCTACCAGTATTTCCTCGACGTAAAACCGGAGTATGCCGATCAGTACGATGCCATGGAGTTACGGTCTATCCAAGACTGGATAGTAAGGCGACAGCTATCCGGCATACAAGGCGTTGTGGAAATCAACAGCTGGGGTGGATTCCTAAAACAATACGAAGTCGCTGTAAATCCGGAAAAACTTCGCAGTATGAACATCACGCTGACGGAAGTTTATGATGCACTCGAAAGAAATAACGAAAACACCGGTGGAAGCTACATCGAGAAAGGTTCGGAAACTTATTTCATTCGTGGTCAGGGACAGGTTCGTACGCTGGATGACATTCGTGCTATCGTCATCACAACCGAAAATAATATTCCCGTCACTATTGCAGATGTGGCTGAGGTTGGTTTCGGCCATGCCGTGCGGTATGGAGCGATCACGGCTAATGGAGAGGGCGAAAAGGTGGGCGGACAGCTCCTGATGCTTAAGGGGGAAAACACTAACGAAGTGATCGACCGGATCAAAGAGCGCGTCGCCCAGGTGCAGGAATCGCTGCCGGAAGGCGTGATGATCACCCCGTTTCTGGACCGTACGGAACTCATCAGCGAAACGACTGCTACTATTTCTGAAAACCTGATTCTTGGTGGTCTAATTGTAATCTTTGTTCTGGTGCTTTTGATCGGAAATTTCAGATCAGGCTTGATCGTGGCTTCGATAATTCCCCTTTCCATGTTGTTTGCTCTGGGAATGATGAACCTGTTCGGAGTTTCGGCTAACTTAATGAGCCTTGGGGCGATCGACTTTGGGATCATAATTGACGGGGCGGTGATCATTGTGGAGTTTACCTTGTATCAGCTGACCAAGAAGTCTGATCTTCTTAGCAAATTAAGTGGAGCCGAACGCGCGGCCAAAGTGGATGAGCTGACCGTACAGTCTTCCAGCAGGATGATGCGCTCAGCCATTTTTGGGCAGATTATCATTTTGATTGTATTCATTCCGATTCTTTCCCTAACCGGCATCGAAGGCAAGATGTTTACTCCAATGGCACTGACGTTCGGTTTTGCCATGCTAGGTGCGATGATATTGTGCCTCACCTACGTTCCAATGATCTCTTCAGTTTTACTGAAAGGTGATATCAAATCAGATAACGGCGTTTCGGCGAAAATCATGAATTTCTTCAATGGTATGTATGAGCCGACGATTCGTTTTGCGCTACGCAGGAAATCGCTCGTATTGGGTGTTTCCGGAGCCTTATTCATTGCGGCTCTGATTGTGTTTTTAAGGATGGGAGGAGAATTCATCCCACAGCTTGATGAAGGCGATTTTGCTATTCACCCGTTGGTAAAGCCCGGTACTTCGCTCTCGCAAACCATCGAGACCAACACTCGCTTGGAAGGTATTCTTGTGAACGAGTTTCCGGACGAAGTGAAGCAAGTGGTTTCCCGTATTGGAACCGGTGAGGTTCCGAACGACCCGATGTCAATGGAAATGTCGGACATCATCATCATACTTCACGATAAGGACAACTGGACCAAAGCGGAAACCAAGGACGAACTAGGTGAAAAAATGCAGGAAGCCATGAGCACGGTTCCAGGAGTAAACTTTGCTTTCTCTCAGCCCATTGAAATGCGGTTCAATGAGTTGATGACAGGAGTTCGATCAGATGTAGCCATCAAAATTTATGGGGATGACCTAGACGTGTTGTTTGAGCAGGGGAATGAAGCCGCCGGAATTATCGGGGGCATTCAGGGAGCAGCGGATATTAACGTAGAACAAATCACCGGACTTCCTCAAATGGTGGTGGAATATGAACGAAACAAGATCGCTCAGTATGGATTGGCCATTGACGATGTAAACCAAGCGATTCAAACGGCTTTCTCCGGCGGTAAAACCGGCGTAGTATTTGAAGGCGAACGCCGCTTCGATATGGTCGTTCGCTTACAAGAGCCTTTCAGGCAGGACATCGAAAACCTGAGAGAGCTATACATCAGTCTGCCAAATGGAGAACAGGTTCCACTCGAGCAAGTAGCAAAAATCGGCTACCGGGAAGGTCCGGCACAGATCTCACGGGATGATACCCGGCGACGTATTGTGGTTGGAGTGAATGTGCGCGACCGGGATGTTGAGTCGCTGGTCAACGAAATTCGTTCGGAGTTGGAGGCTAATCTCGATCTTCCGGCCGGTTATTATATCACCTATGGAGGGGCTTTTGAGAATCTGCAGCGTGCCAAAGATCGACTTTCCATTGCTGTACCGATCGCACTTGGACTCATATTTCTGTTGTTATATTTCACCTTCAGTTCTTTCAAGGAAACTCTGATGGTATTTACGGCCATTCCACTTGCATCTATCGGTGGTGTGTTCGCCCTGTGGATCAGAGGCATCCCGTTCAGTATTTCAGCTGGGGTGGGTTTTATTGCTCTCTTTGGGATTGCCGTGCTCAACGGAATTATACTCATCAGCTTTTTCAAACAACTCAAGGAGGATGGTGTGAAAGATATTGATAAACGAATTCTACAAGGAACGAGGCAGCGTTTGCGTCCTGTACTCTTAACGGCTATTACGGATGCTCTCGGATTTTTACCGATGGCGCTTTCCACCTCAGCCGGTGCCGAAGTGCAACGACCGCTGGCTACCGTAGTTATCGGCGGACTGATCTCTGCCACCTTACTTACTCTGGTAGTGCTTCCGGTGCTGTACCGCATCTTTGATGAAAAGGTCTCCTTGAGTTTCAAGCCCCCAAAATTAGCCGCACCGGCTATTCTCTTTTTCGGGTTGATGATTGGAGCTCATTCAACTGCATCTGCACAATCAATTCCACAATTGACGCTAGATGAAGCCATTGAATCAGCTCTTCAGAATAACCTGAACCTGCAGGCGGCTTCTGAGCGCGTGAAAAGTCAGCAGGCACGGAGCAGGTCAAGGATTGATATCGGTGATACAGAGATCTTCTACTCACGGAGTGAATATGATGATGCTCAGGGGCTTGGCGTCGAGTCCTTTGGGATCAGTCAGGAGTTGCCTTTTCCGACCGAGTTTATCAGCCAGCGAAAAGTTGGAAATGCAGAAGTAGGTCTTCAACAGGCCGGAATGGAGCTATCCAAAGCAGAGCTGATTAAACGGGTTCGCAATGCGTACTATAAGGTGGCATTCGGACACCAACAGCTGCAGATTCTTAACGAGTTGAGTGAAGTATATCAGCAGTTTATTAAAGCGGCTGAGCTACGATTTGAAACAGGTGAATCCGGAAGATTAGAGCTGACCGGTGCCAAATCACGCTTCCAAAATATAAAAGCTGAGCGAATGAAAGCCGAGGCTCACCTCAAACAATACTATTTAGAGCTTCGACGCTGGACGTACACCGGTGATTCGCTTCAGATAGTACAAGCCTCACTGGAGCGGCTAGCTCAGGAATTTCTAAACGGGAGGCATACGATGAATTCTAATGCCAATCCGGGACTAAGTTATTTGGAGGAACAATCCAAAGTAGCCGAGGCTGAACTTGGGTTGCAACGCTCACAATGGCTCCCCGATTTCAACCTTCAGTACAAACGGCAAGAAGTAGCTGGAACCGATGGTTTTTATGGTATCCATATAGGATTAAAGGTTCCGCTCTGGTTTACTGCCCAGCATCAGCGCTCAAAAGCGGCGCGGCTGGAATCAAAGGCCCGCTCGATGGAGGTTCAGGATTACTGGTTTGAGCTGCAATCCCGTACTGAACAGCTTCAGTCAGAATTGAAGCAGCTTCAAGTGCAGGTAGAATTCTATCAAAACGAACAAAACGATTTAGCAGAAGAGCTGATCAATACCGCTCAGAAAAGTTTTGAAGCAGGTGAAATTAACTATGTGACCTACACCAATTATTTGGATGAGGCCACCCAAATTAAAGAGAATTACCAGCAGGTGCTGCTTCAATACCTGCAACAGGTGGCCGAATGGCAATATCTGAACGGACAATAACAATGAATTTGACACACATAAATAGCACTATCATGAAATCATTCAAAAACAACACACTACTATTCAGCTTTCTTGGATTACTCTTCTTTTCAGCTTGTGGAGGCGGAGCAGAACATGCACATGAAGAAGATCATGCCGAAGAGGAAGAACATTCCGAAAATGCCCTTTCAGTGGAACTCAGTGATCAACAAATGGAAGCCGTAGGCATTGAGATCGGCCGGTTTTCATACCTGCCACTTAAGAACACCGTGAAAGCCAACGGTATGCTCGAACTTCCCCCGCAGAAAAAAGCGGATATCAGCGCACTGGTGGCCGGACAGGTTTCTGATATCAAGGTGATCGAAGGAGATCTCGTGAAGACCGGTGACGTTCTTGCCACCCTTGAAGACCCCGCTATTATTGACATGCAGCAAGAATTCGTCGAAGCCAGCAGGCAACGCGATTACCTGCAACAAGATTACGAGCGCAAGAAACGCCTGCTGGATGAAGGAGTAGGATCTCAGCGAGAATTCCAGGAAAGTGCATCACGATACCACTCGAATGAAGCACAAATTTCAGGATTACGATCCAAGCTCGAACTATTAGGTCTTAATCCGGAACACGTGCTGGAAGGAAATATCAGCTCTTCAGTTCCGGTTCGTTCTCCCTTGGATGGGTTTGTCCGCTTGGTGGAAGTCAATAAAGGCAGCTACATCACTCCTGGAAAACATATGTTTGAGGTGGTGGATAACAGCGAGCTGCATATTGACCTGATGGTGTATGAAAAAGATCTGCACCGGGTAGAAGAAGGTCAGTCGCTGTATTTCAGATATACTAATCAGCCTACTTCAGAGCTGTACAAAGGCGAGATCTTTGCCGTCGGAAAAGCTTTTGAGCAGCACCCGAAAGCCGTACGAATTCATGCCCATTTAATGGAAGAGCGGCCCAATTTATTACCAGGTATGTATGTGGAAGCCATGATCGTCACAGATGAGGAAACCGTTCTTTCTCTCCCCGAAGATGCAGTTGTTTCTGATGGAGGTCAATCGTATGTGTTCATTGTAGAAGAAGGAGAAGAGCATGCAGAAATGCAGGAAGCATCTCATTCCGGGGAAGAACAACATGGCATGCATTTAAGAGCTATACCCGTTGTAACGGGAACGAACGAAGAAGGCTATGTGGAGATCCGTCTGCTTGAAGATGTATCCGAAGAAAGCCAGGTGGTAACCCAAGGCGCATTCTTTGTACTATCTGAAATGCGTAAAGGAGAGGGTGGACATCATCATTGATGTTTATTAGAAAGGCAGTCCTTCATAGGTTTAAATGATTTAATAATTTCTGGCAAACAAAACTTTCATTTCCCTTCTGTTTGCCCACTTAAAGGAAAACTAAAATCTACGCCTAATGATCAATAAAGTGCATTTAAACGCAATAGAGAGAAGAGTCATGCTTTCTTCCGGGCGTACAAAAGACGTACTAACGCCAAGCCATAAGATATTTACTTACAATATCTTATGGCTTTTCCATTATTAAGAGCGGCCAACAAATGGCAAACATTTTCACTTAAATGCGCTCAATTGCTTCTAAGAGTCTTAGTCATAATTCAGCCCGTGAACTTCAGTATATCCTCGTTGATATAATAGAAAACTGCGGTTTTACTTGTGATAAAACCGCAGCTTCTTTTGTCTATATCTTAATATGAGATTAGGTTGCCAATAAAAGCTATTCCGTTTCAAACTGCGCTAATAAGGCTGGGATAACAACCATGTTCAGTAAAGTGGAACTCAATAATCCTCCAAGAATTACTTGGGCCATCGGAGACTGAATCTCATTCCCCGGTTCACCAGCGGCCAATGCCAGAGGAATAAGTGCAAGCCCTGCCGTAAGAGCCGTCATAAGGATAGGATTGAGTCTTTCCATAGCTCCCTGGCGTATTGCTTGCAAAAATTCCTTGCCTTCTTTCCGAAGCTGTTGGTAATGCGAGACCATCAATATTCCGTTTCTTGTGGCAATCCCAAATAACGTGATAAATCCTACCAATGAAGCAATGGAAATGATACCACTGGTAAAAAGCACGGTATAAATACCACCGATCAGGGCAAACGGGAGGTTTACCATCACAAGCAGAGCTGTTTTGAGGGACCCGAATTCCAGATACAACAGCAGGTATATGGCCGCGATGGCAATGATGCTGAGCAACGAAATGGTCCGTGTGGCCTGAGCTTCGCTTTCAAACTGACCACCGTATTCTACAAAGTAACTTTGCGGAAAACTCACATTTTGAGATACATTGGCCCGAATCTCATCTACCGTGCCCCGAAGATCTCTTCCGGCTACATTTGCTGAGACCACAATTTTCCGCTGCACGTTTTCCCGACTGATGGTATTCGGGCCGCTTCGGGATTGTACCGAGGCCAGTTCTACCAGTGGTACAATGGTGCCGTCTTCCAGATTAAAGGTTGCTTTTTGAACCGATTCAATGCTTCCCCGGTGGTCTTCATCAAAGCGAACCAGCAGGTCGAACATTTTATCGCCTTCCAATACTTGTGAAACGACTTCCCCGGCAAACGCAACATCCACCATTTCAGCAAGCTCTTGAATAGTGATGCCGTAGCGAGCCAGTGCCCTACGGTCGGGACGGATTTGTATCTGTGGCACATTCTGTTGCTGCTCCACCGACAGATCTACCACGCCCTCTACCGATTCCATCTGTCCTCGCACTTCTTCAGCCAAAGCCCGTAGCCTGAACAGATCTGTGCCAAAGATCTTTACCGCAATATTGGCTCTTGTTCCGGAAAGCATATGATCAATCCGGTGCCCAATGGGCTGACCAATGGTAATATTGGTTCCTGAAACTACGCTCAAATCTTCCCTTATTTCTGCTAAAACGGCTTCTTTGGTAGTACCTTCGGGAATATCCAATTCAGCATCGATCTCTGAGGCATTAACGCCTTGTGCATGCTCATCCAGTTCAGCACGACCGGTACGGCGTGAGGTGGATGCAATGGCCGGATGCTCCAGCAATATTTCCTCAATCCGTTTTCCGATGGCATTGGATTCCGTTAACGAAGTACCCGGTATGGTTACTGCACTGATCACCAGAGTTCCTTCATTGAACTCGGGCAGGAAAGACCTACCCAGAAATGGCAACACGACTAACGTTCCAAGAAATAGCACCAACGTTCCAACCAAGACCGTTTTCTTGATGCGAAGGACTACATTCAACACATGCTCGTAGCCGGATTTTAACTTCTTGGTGAACCAGCTTTCTTCCAGTTTTCCTTTTGAAGCCTGACTGGGTAACAGATAATAACACATGGCCGGAGTCACGGTCATGGCAATGACCAATGAAGCACCAATCGAAATGATATAGGCGAGACCCAGCGGCTGTAACATACGTCCTTCTATCCCGCTCAGGAAAAACAGCGGAATGAACACGATCATAATGATCAAAGTGGCATTGATGATAGAAGACCGGATCTCCTTGGAGCCTTCAAAAACTACTTCTATGGCTGGTTTCTGCTCGGCCTCCGTAAGTTGTGAGTTTTCCCTGAGCCGCTTGAACACGTTCTCAACGTCAATGATGGCATCATCCACGATCACCCCAATGGCAATGGCCATCCCGCCCAGAGTCATCGTATTGATGGTTATATCAAAGAATTCCAGCACTAAGATCGAAAAGATCAGTGCGAGAGGAATGGCCGTAAGCGAAATTAGTGTGGTGCGGAAGTTCCCCAGAAACAGGAACAAGATTACGATCACCAAAAAGGCTCCATCCCGCAGGGCTTCTATTACGTTCTCGATAGCAAGTTCAATAAACTCTGCCTGTCGAAACAGGTGCGTGTTGATCTCATATCCGGCCGGTAGGCTGGACTCGATCTGAGCCAGCGTTTCATCCACGCGGGAAGTCAGTTCCAGTGTATTTGCGCCGGGTTGTTTTTGAATAGATATGATCACTGCCGGCTCGGCGTCCACGGAGGCATCCCCGATCTTTTGTGCTGCTGCAATCTCTACCGTTGCCACATCCCCGATGGTAACCGGAATGTTGTTTCGCTGCACGATGACTGACTGCTCCAGATCTTCCACCGAGTACGCCCGGCCTATCCCACGAATGGTATATTCCTGGCTGTATTCCCTGAAGAAACCGCCGGAGAAGTTTTCATTAGCCTGCTCAGTTGCCTGCAATACCTGATGCAGAGTTATGTTGTACTGCTTTAGCTTATCTGGGTTAACCCGCACCTGATACTGTTTCTGTCCGCCACCGATGGGTATAACCTGTGCTACACCTGGAATGGCCAAAAGCCTTCTTCTAATTTCCCAGTCGGCAGCCGTCCGCACTTCAAGCTCCGAATGTTCATCGCTGTCCACACTCACCAACATAATCTCTCCCATAATAGAAGAGATTGGCGCCATAATAGGCGGTGGGACTTCTTCAGGCAAACTAGTTGCCACCAGCTGTAACTTCTCGTTCACGATTTGCCGCGCTCTGAAAATATCGGTGCCCCAGTCGAATTCTACCCATACAATCGATATTCCCTTGGCTGTGGATGAGCGAACCCGTCGTACTCCGGTCGCTCCATTCACCGATGTCTCAACCGGAATGGTTACCAGTCGCTCCACTTCTTCCGGGGCCATACCGTGGGCTTCGGTCATTACGGTCACGGTGGGAGCCGTGAGATCTGGAAACACATCCACCGGCATCTGGTCCACTATATAAATACCAGCTGCCAGCATCACCACCGAACTCACCAATACGACCAACCGGTACCTTAACGATCCTCTGATTATTGCATCTAACATAGTTTATTTCCTTTCCTGATGATTAATGAGAATGACCGTGTGCAGGCGCTTCAGAGGACAATGAAGCCAATTTCACCTGATACGCATTGGTCGTGACGATATGCTCGCCTTCTTCCAGGCCGGAAGTCACTTCCATCCAGCCCCGGTTTTTTATACCTGTAGTAATAGCTCGCTTCTCAAACGATTCTCCGGCAACGTGTACATAAACCACATAAGAACCTTCCTCTTCAATCAAAGCAGATTCAGGGATTGCTATCACATTTTCTTTTTGATCTGTGTCTATCTCTGCCGTTACAAATAATCCACTTTGTAACCCTTCCTTATTTTCGATCTCATAGATCATTGAAAGCGTTCGGGTTTGAGGATCAACTTGTTTTCCTAAGCTAAGCAGGCGTCCGTTTACCTCATCCATTCCATACATTTTCTCATTTCCCTGGACATAAAAAACGGCCGCTTCTGGATTCTGTATGGCTGTTCGTTCAGCTGCGGGAACGTGTACGTTAAGCCACATTTTACTCATGTCGGCAATTCGAAGAAGAGGCTCTCCGGCATTCACCTGCATTCCGGGTCGTATATAAGATTCTAACACGGTTCCCGAGATCGGTGCTTTCATTTCAAAGCGATAGGATGATTCTGAGTCGCTGTAGGTCTCTATGGTAGAGGTATCAATTTGAGCGATCTCATTAATGGTCTGAAATTGGGTAAGCGCCTGCCGGTATTCGATTCGTGCTTTTTCCAGTTCTACTTCCGGAATGGCCTCTTTCTCATATAAGCGCTTGGACCGTTCCAGATTCTTTTTAGCCAAAGACAACTGAGATTGCGCATTGATAAACTGCTGGGCATAGTTTTCGCCATCGGATGATTGGATGGATGGATTCAACTGTATCAGAGACATTCCTTTACTGATATACTGACCTTCAACCGGCAGACTTTGATTGGCACTGCTTAAAATGATCCCGGAAAAGGGTGCAGAAACAATAACCTCTCTGCTTTGAACCGGTTTAAGCTCTCCATGCGCATCAACGCTTTCAGATAAAGTATGCCGACCTACTTTTTGGGTAGCAAAAGGGATCTTCCACTGCTGTTCTTTTAGAAAGGAAATCAGGTTGGGATCTTCTTCCTCGTGAGCTGCCGGAACGTCTTCCGCGGAACTGTAAACGGGAATACCATTGACTTGCAGCGTGTCCGCCACCATCCCCTGGATGACAATAGTCAGATCGTACCTGCCCGCCCGCTCAAAGATGACATCGGGGCCATATATTCCCGGAATCTGAACTTCCGTTTCGGTGATGGAGCCCTCGACACCTCGCTGAGAGCTAAATACAAACTGCACTTCTGATTTAGAAATAGGCTTGAAATCTGAAAGTCGGGTCAGGTGAACCGCGAAGGTAGCTTCCTGACCTACAATAAGTTCAGGATACTCCATGAACAGTTCGGTTTTATTCGTCCATTGAGTGATCACTCCTGCGCCTTCCAGTTGTGCTTCCTCCCCATGAGTATGGGCGTCTTCTCCCTCATGGGAGTGGCTATCATCTTCCTGTAATTGCTGAGCCGTTTGCTCATGGGTATGGTCACCGTCTTCGCCATGGCTGTGGCCTTCATCACTGCCGCCACCGCACCCTATCACCAACAGGGAAGAACTAAGAATTATTACTGTTATAAGCTGTTTCATTGCTTCAAAATTTGTTCGTGATAAGTTTGTTGATCGGTTGGGAATTAGTGACTGTGCTCCTCGTCTCCGTGTGTATGGGTATCTTCTTCATGCGCATGATCTCCACCTTCCTCATCGTGAGCATGAGTTGAATCGTCTTCTGTTGAATGGTGGTCATCCCCTCCAATGCGAACGGCATCACTGTCATCACCTGATGATTGTTGTGCCGGTGCCTCATGCGTGTGGTCAGCTCCCTCATCGTGGCTGTGAGTTTCCTGGTCTGAACCGCAACCGGCGATTATAAATGCTAGGCTAACAAAAAGTGCTGTAAATAGATTTTTCATTGTTCTGAAGTTTTTTGAGTTGAGAATATTTTTCCTGAAGTGATGGTATCGAGTGTAAAAAGGGCTTGTTGGTAATCAGCGGTGATGCGGTGCTGAAGACTACGACCATCGACGTAAGCCTTGGTAGCATCCAGCAGTTCGACCAGCGAATACCGGCCTTCCTGATAAGCCAACCGTGACGTTTCTAACATTTCAGCAGAAAGTGGGTTCTGCTGCATATCCTGCCACTGCGCATATAAACTCTGCACGCGTTGGTAAGCAACATCCACCTGATTCCGAATATTTCTTTTTTGGATATGTAGAGATGTTTCTACGCTGCGATGTTTGGCTTCCGCCATGGTAATGTTTCCACTGTTCCGGTTAAAGATGGGCAATTGTATGCCCCCACCGATCACAAAACCTTCCGAGCCGTCCGACTGATTTTTGTAGCCAAAATTGACATTGAGGTCCGGCAGACGTTCTCGCTTTTCGACCTTGTATTTAAGTCCGAGGGCCTCTGCCTCCAGCTCCAAAGCCTTTAGGTCAGCTCGGTGAGCCAGGGCATACTGTTGAAGCATGTCTGAATCTTCCATAATTGGGTTAACCAGTAAATCAGGTTCCACCTGAAATTCAAAACCGGATTCTTCATCTGAAGTGATCATGGATGCCAATTGTTTACCGGCCTGCATCATTTCCAGTTCTACTTCATTTCGCTCGCGCAGGTACCGGTTCTTTTCAACGGTAAAACGCTGCACCTGAAGCCCCGACTCCGTGCCTTCCGTTTGTCGAGCTTTAGCTGATGCCAACACCTGCTTGATAACTTCAAGCGCTTGATCATACACCTCCAGTTTGTGCTGTAAAAACCAATACTCAGTGTACAGGCTTTTTACCTGCAGTATGAGAACCGAGCGATCATATTGATAGCTCAATTCAGCTGCTTCACTGCTTTTATTAGCACTTCTGTTTCGAAGGAAAGGCTGCCCCAGCAGTTCAATCGGCTGCGAGATCTGATAAGTGGTTTCATTATAATCGAGCGTACCGGCATTGAGCTGTTCGCTGAAAATGCTCGCCTCGGGATTCATGTACGATTTATACTGTTGAGCCACTCCCTGTTTTCGGAGCTTGTCAAGCTCTGCCAGCTCCTGCTGGAGACTAAGTTGTTTAAACCGCTCAACAACGTTCTCTAAAGTAAGGCTTTGAGTTTGGGAGTGAACCTCTAGTGGTACCCAAAAGAATACCAAAAACAAGATCCACCACTTGGATGAAATCATAAATGGAATGTATTAATGGTTATAGAATGCTAATTGAGATAGCTGATAAGACATGCTATCTGGCAAAGGGATAGATTTATCCTAGGGGTGGACCGCGAAGAGAATAAGAAGAGAAATGATTGAACTGGTATAGATGATCCGGCGGTGGCAGATCTAAATAAAGCAGAATCGGGGATTCTAAAGTTCTTTGGCTGCTAAAAACGGCAGGGACCGAAAAAAGCCGTGTGTTAGTGGAAGCCTTACTTATAGTCTTCTGATTTAGCGTACCCGTTAAATCAACGGTAGCGGTTGGGTGCTGGTGGGTATCTTTTTCGTCAAATTCTTCCTCATGGCTATGGTTTTGCACATGATTTTCAGAATGAGAATGTACAAAGGCATGAACATCACCATGCTCAAAAAGATCATCAAATAGGGCATGTACATGAACACCATTTCCAAAAAACACACACAAAATGCTGGCTACAATAAGTAGCCTTGCCGTCTGCTTGAATGCTATATTTTCATTTATCTTAATCACAGATTAAAAATAGGCGCTGAACGGCTAAAATCAAAAAGCTTTTATGACATTTGATTTGAGGAAGTAATTTTGAGATGAAAATAACAGATAACTAATCGGACATTAGGGAATATATTGGATTTAGTGACTTTCAGCTTTTGTAACCCAAGTATCGGCAAACAAAATGTTCATTTACCTTCTCTTACCCACTTAAAGGAAAACTGGAATCCACGTTTAACCATCAATAAAGTGTATTTAAACGCAATGAAGTGAACAATTCTGCTTTCTTCCGGACGTACTTATAAGCCCTGCAAACCACTAATTTGCGGGGCCTTTTACTTTCTATCTATCGCATCATAGAAAGCTGCCACAAATCGGTATTATTGATTTTTAAAAGTGGTTGAATGGCGAGCTTTCCGGTTTTTCCGATCTGACCATCAAGATACTCCAGCTCTTTAAACTGCGCTTCAATAGCAGGGTCCGGAGGAAGCTCAAACCCGGTTTCTTTCATGATTAGAATACCTTTTGCTTTGACTGACAGCTCGAGATAGATCCTCAGGTAGCAAATGATATCACCCACCACTAGTGGGGGAAACTTATCCTGAATGGATTTAATATAAGCTCCCATTTTAGTCTTTGATATATCTCCTGCTTTCAAGATTTGCAGCAGTTCCATATCACTGTCCAGGCCTGTACCCAACCAATTTCGTGTATTTGCTTCGCTTCGTTTAAAAATTCCATAAAACACAGGAGGCAGTAAGAATACAATCAAAAGTGTTGAGGTAGTAGGCGGGAGTATGAACATATTGAAAAGAGCGTGTATTAGAATCGCGGCTCCCAGTCCCGGAATAAATGCCGCAAAAGCCGGCCACTCTTTTCTGTCCGAGAAATCTTTACTGATAATAGCTGCAATGGCGGTTGTACCACCGTGCATAATGGCCGTTCCAAAACCTCTGACGAACCATGTGATGAGTCCGGCATCCGTAAGAACACTCAGGTAGTATAGGTTTTCAACGATTGCGAAACCTGCTCCAACAGCAAAACCCATGATAGCTGAATCAATCATGAAGCCTACTTTGTTGGCTCTGATCAAATAGACCACAAACAATATTTTCAGTATCTCTTCACTCATAGGGGCTATAAACCGAGAAAAAGAGCTTCTTGTGATGCCCGAAATTTCCATTATTTCTGTATTCACAAGAATAGCTACCCCTGCCACAGCAAAGCCAATCATAATTGTATAGACTACTTCTCTTTTCTTCACGAGTTGGAAGCTGTCAAACATCCACATTCCAAATAGAAATACTACAATGGGTAAAAAGGCAACGCCAAATTCTAAAACCGTTGTTATCATGAGAAATTAATACTTATAAACTAACCTTCGCATTACTCCTGCCACCCATGTATTGCTTACCTCATGAGTCTTAGTGAAATCATCAATTCATCACTTCTTTGTCCGGTAATATCATTCCATGCTGAGGCGTATCCAAATGACAAGTTAGATTCTAATATCGAGATTACCGAAAGCCTGAAATCCAGCTGCGCTCCGGCATTATAATATCGCTGTCTAAACTGGTCACTGTCTATATTTGTTATCAGCCCCGATGTAAAGAGGTTCAGCTGTGCCCAATTTGCATATAGGTTCATAAAGCCTGCTCTCTTGAATCGTATAGGAGGTAAGGACCATTCTACCATCATTTTACCAAAATTAGTCCCCCCGACCTCATTAAGTTCTGCTCCCGGAAACGAAAGATACTCTCGATATCTTTTGCTTGGCTGATAATCAACCCAGTTATTACCAAATCCTCCAAAATAGAAATTCCCAAGAGGCTCTTTTCGGGGAGAAAATGAAATTCCTGTCGATGATCTTAACCAAATCGATGAGTGGCGAATGGGAAGGGCAATTCCATAGTCGAGATTCTGACTCACTCTTGGGAAGAGCGTTCCTTCTACATAATTATTTGAACTTAACAGTTCCCACTTCCATCCTTTTTCGTAATCAACAGCACCTAAAGAATTTAGTAGTGCTTGATAGGACAATCTTCCCGAAACAGATACAAATTCTTCAAATGAAGTGATGATATTCTGGAAACTCGGAAGTCGCTCCATGCCTCCATAATAGGCTCCTGTTAAGTTTAAGCCTAAGGACCGGTCTACATCTTCGATTAACTGAAATGAGCGTCCCAGTCCCAGTGAATATCCCTTTCTGGATTGTTTAGTTGGGCCAAATAAATCATAGAAGTCTGCGCCATTATAGTTTCCGAAAAATCTCCATTGTGAGGTTTCGTATAAAAATGATGCGTGAAATTCTTCATCGCTCGCAAGGCTTGAATAGGGCGAGTATGATAAAGACACTCCCAGATTATGAAAGCGCAAAGGGTCATTGAAATTAAACCGTACACCACCCGCTGCATAATCTTTATATCCCTGAATAATTGGATAAGCTGAAGTGAGTGCAAGGTTACCCATTGGAGTGTAAGCCGACTGCCCCGTTTTCAGTTTTTCAACATCCATCGTTAAAGGTGAAGGAGGTGGCAACATCCAATCTATGACCATTGGGTGATTTTCAACAATTTCCTGCCCCAAAAACTGAATAGCACTTACATTTTCGATCGATTCATTTTTTATCAATACCGGAAGAAATCCCGTACCCGTATACTCAAATGCCATCAGGGTATCTTCGCTAATGGGAAGGGGTTTAAAGTACCCGGTCTCTACATTAGTCAACCACTTCATTTCATCTTTTTCGATATCATATCGGGTGATATTTGAAACTCCGCTATAATAGGTTGAGCCAAATAAATACTTCCCGTCTTTTGAAAAATTGAAGCTTGCAGGAGAGCTCACATCAAAATCAAAAACCTCCGTTGGTTCATACTTCTCTTCTAAGAGAGTTTCAGTACTTAGCATCACCAACTTTTGCAGACCTTGTACATCTCCTACAGCTGCACTAAGCGTTTTTCCATCCGGGGAAATATCAATATCAAAAATATCCTCTCCATAAGGCATTGAATAAACTCTGTTCCAGTCGGTGTATGGGTAGGGCATTCTAACCAGAGACACAATTCCGTTCAGGTGTCTGATTCCCCATAAAGATTCGTCATTGGGATTAAAGACTAAATCACCAGCTCTAAGATCTTTGATTAATAACTCAGGCTTCTTCGTATCAATATTTACAGAGTATAAATCGCGCCAGCCGTTATTATCGTTTGTATAGAATATAGTCCCCGTTTCACTGTCAAAAGCCAGAGAGCTTACAAAATACAGCGCTGATCCTTTGATGTCTGTAACCCTTGTCATTTCCCCGGTTTTGGGATCAAGCAAAGCAATGTGAGCTATATTCCCAGGGAGATCTACAGCGAGTATAATCTTATCTCGTTTCTCATCGTAGATTGCCGTTGAAACTCCTCCCAAAGGACTTTCAGACAACACTTCTCTTTCAGTCACCGGGTTTCGGCGTATTCTTTCCAGGTTTTCTTTCTGCCACTCTTTTTCCCAGTCTGTCCATTCAGACCAACCATCATCCAAAGACTTTCCATAAACCTGCTTAAACTGAGCGGCATAAAACCTCTTACTCTCGTCATCTCTTGAGACCCAATCCAATAAAGATTCAGGACCATAAGTATTTGACAAATAGGCCATGAAACGGGTTCCATACATGTAGGAATTTGATCCTACTTGAAAATCTGTAGTCGTCCCCTCTGATTCCAACCCAACCGCATCGTACATATAAGCGGAATCCCGCACCATAGTACGGAACATCATTTCGTCGTAGGCCCCCATTACTCGGCCAATTCCACCGGACATCCAGGTGGTCATATACTCTGCTATACCTTCATGATACCATCGAGGTGAAAATATTCTTGGTGCCGTTAGGTACCCATATAGCATGGAAACTGGATCTTGTTTGTCAGGAAATACTTTTCCGCTGAATGCCTTCCTAAAAAAGCGATCTGAGCTTGATGATTTTTCCTGAGCAATGATATGTACCAACTCATGCTTCATCAAAACACCAATGCGCTCATTGGCCGGGTTCGTTTCGTATGCATAATGAAACGGAGCGATACCCATCAAAATCACATTATTGGGAACAGCTGAGGCTCCACCTTGGGCAAAATCTCCAAAATCCGACATGATAACAGTAACCGGCTCTGTGATTTCGTACTGAAATTTTTCTTTGTGAAAATTTAACGCATTCGTGTAGCTGCGAATGGTGTGGTTGAGTAAATACTCATGACCAAAGTTGTAATACACGAGATTTAGGTCTTCAGTTTTTACCGTTTTAAACTGTGCATATACTGAAATTTGAAACCCTAAAAGAAGACACCCACTAATCAAAAACCTTTTAAACACGCTATTAACTAACCCCAAAATATACTCCTATTAAGTGATCAATTATTCTGTACCCTTTTGCCCCGAATAATTGAATTCTTTATTTAAAACCTATTTACGCAACTAAACTAAAAAAAACAAAAGAATGCCCCTCTTTTAAAAGGAACATTCTTCTTTGTTACTTGCCGTATGTAAAACAAGCTACTTAATCGTACCCCAATTTATCAAAACTGGTTGAAGTCCGGACTTGAAATCATTCTATGAAAGTTAGGATTTGCCATAAGTCGGCTAAAGTTTGGACTGGACATCAACTGGTTAAAGTTAGGACTAGCCATTAAGCGACTAAAGTTCGGGCTGGCCATAAGCTGGTTAAAATTAGGACTCGCCATTAGCATACTGAAGTTCGGGCTGGCTACCAGCTGATTGAATTCCGGGCTCGCTGAAAGTCGGCTAAAATCAGGACTTGCCATCAATCTTCCAAAGCTTGGGCTGGCTATTAACCGGCTGAAGTCAGGGCTCGCCATTAAGCGACTGAAACTCGGGCTCGCCATCATGCGACTAAAACTTGGAGTTGCAATCAGTCTGCTGAAATTCGGGCTCGCAACAAGGCGACTAAATTCCGGGCTGGCTGAAAGGCGACTGAAATCAGGACTCGCTGTTAAGCGGCTGAAACTCGGGCTTGCCATCAAGCGACTAAAGCTTGGGCTGGCTAGCAACCTGTTGAAATCTGGGTTCGCCATCAATTGGTTAAAAGTAGGGTTTGCCATCAGATTACTGAACTCAGGACTATCCATCAATCGGCTAAACTCCGGGCTCGCTGAAAGTCGGCTAAAATCAGGACTTGCTGTCAAGCGGTTAAAATCCGGATTTGCCATTAAGCGACTAAAATTAGGACTTGCAACAAGACGACTAAAATCAGGAGAAGCCAATAATCTGCTAAAGTCAGGGCTGGCCATTAATGCATTAAAAGATGGATTTGCTGACAGTCTGTTGAAATCTGGGCTAGCTGTTAACAACTTAAACTCAGGTGATGACATCAAAGCGCTAAAATCGGGTGAAGCTGCAAGTCGACTAAAGTCGGGACTAGCAGTAAGGGAGTTGAACTCCGGGCTGGATACTAACTGATTAAAGCTCGGACTAGCCATTAAGCGACTAAAAGACGGGTCAGACATAAGCTGCGCAAAATCAGGACTCCCAATCAGTTGATTGAAATCCGGACTGGCAAAAAGCTGATTAAAGTCAGGGCTCGCCATTAAGTTTACAAACGCTTCGTTTTCTGCAAGCGTCTTCAGCTCTCCAGATTCAACGAGATCTATAAATACATCACTTTGTAACACTTGTTGAAATCCTTCATCCTCAAGAGAGATATCGGCATGTGTAATTTGTGTACCTCTATATCTTTCTGCTCGCTCTACGCCATCACCCGGTCCCCCAATGGTTCCGCTTACATCACTCATGTTTGGTTGTGGAAAGTCCGGCGTAATAAATACGACCAGAAGAGTCACCGCCGCGCCTACTAAAGCGGCTGCTATATTTTGACCTGAAAAGAAATTGCCAGACCCTTTAGTTGGTTTGTGGATTTTGTTACTCATAGTTTGTACCTCGTTTGATTGTGATTCAATTATTAATTCTTTTTTCACCTTCGTTGAAATTTCTTGTGGCAGCTCAATACCAGAGCTCAAGAATTTTATTTGATTGGTGATATGTATTAGGTCTTCGTATAAAGACTTTGCTTCAGCATTATCTTTTATAAGCTCTTTTACTTCTTGGCTTTGCTCGGGGGTGTTTTCCCCGTCAACTTCTGCCTGTATTAAATTTATGAGCTCCTGTTTCATTACATATATTTGTTATAGTTCCTTGTACTACTATAAGTACACGGCTTTCTTAAAAAAGTTGGTGAAATAGTCAGATAAATTTTATTTCATCCTTTTTTCCAAGAGTGTTTTAAGCGTATTATTGCTTTTTACTACTCTAAAAGAGCATCCCTCAACTGCATGCGTGCTGTGTAAAGCCTCGATTTCACTGTTTTTTCTTCTATGCTTAGCACATCGGCAATATCTCTATAGCTTAGTTCTTCGAAGTGCCTTAACTGTATAACTAACCTATAGTCTGTAGACAAAGCACCGATTGCTTTTGCCAGTAATTTGCTTTCTTCTTTTTGAAGCATCATCAAATAAGGGTTACTCCCATCTGAATGATGCAATCTTAATGTGGTATGGCTTTTTTTGTCCCGAATATGATTCAAGGCTTCATTCACTATTATTCTATACAGCCAGCTGTAGAATTTGAAGGCTTTATTATAGCTATCAAGTTTTCTCCAGCATTTAATGAATCCTGCCTGAGTTACATCTTTTGCAGCATCTTTGTTTTTGACTATTCCCAAAGCAGTCCGGTACATTTTTAGCTCATACCGTTTCACCAACACATCAAATGCGCTGTTATCACCCCTCAAGCTCATTTCGATGAGCCTGTTGTCCTCCGCTTCAGTCATATTTATTATTTATTTCAACCCAAAAACCATAACAAAGAGAAAAGCTTTACCCCGTTCACGAAAGCTTTCCTTTAAAAAAGATCAGTCTACAAACTCAAAAATTTGATCTAACCTGGTGTATTTAAAAACGTCCTTTAAGTGTTTGTTTAAATTTTTCAACCTAAGAGATTGCCCATTTTCATTCAGTCGGTGATATGTTTTCACCAATACCCCAAGTCCCATACTGGAAATATAATTTAGTGATTCCATATCAATAGTCAATGTTTCATCATGTTTTTCCAGTTTTTCAGAGGCTAGTCCTTCCTGGCTGGCATCAAATTCTCCGATAAACTTTAGTTCATTTTCATTCACTTCTTCAATAGTCAGCATATCCAGTAACCTACATCTGTTTTGTCATAGTAATGGTAGAAATGCCATCACTATGGTTAAATTTTATTTCATCCATTAATTCTTTAACAAGGTGGAGGCCCAACCCTCCAAATTTCTTTTGCTTAAAATACTCCTCAAAATCTATTTCTTCTGCTTTTGTGATGTCGAACGGTACTTCTTCGAAATCGCACAGGCTTATCATAATTTTGTCTTCTTTTCTTTCCACAAGCACTTCAATATCACCATCAGCGCTTGAGTTATGACGAACCATATTCATAAAAAGCTCTTCAACCGATAGCTGCATTTCCATTTGCACACCATCTTTCACATTTAATTCATTCCAGTTTCCCTTTAAAAAACTAAAAATGCTTTGAAGCTCATTAACGTGTCGTTTAAATACTTTCTGACTTTTCATGAAAGCAGCAAAAATTAATTACACCCGTAAACCGAAATTTATTCAGCTAATTATATATAAAAATATTCAATCAAATGTCTGTTTAATTAGCTCTGTAAAATTAGACTAGCGAAACAAACATAAATCACCTTACAAAAATTTTGAATTTTAATGTTTTTTCTCAAACATGGTGTGCCCTTTCTTGTCAAAACAGCCCTTTCTTATAAGCTTGATAGTCGGGCTGTTTTAATTTAGCTGACACAGAACTATCGCCTGCGGCCGCCTCTGTCACTGTCGTTATTTCCGCCAAAGTTATAGCGGAAATTCAGGCGAAAAGCCCTGCTTGACCAACTATATTGGCTATTTCGATAGAGGTTAGATTCGATGATTTCGCGATCACTATTTCTGGAATTAAATACATCCCGAACATTCATAGAGATGTTTGCTCTTCCGTCCAGCAGCTCTCGAGACAGTCCTGTTCCTACAAATGATCGCCCCGCTCTTCTGCCTTGAGTAGTTCGTTGGGCTCCTCTGAAAGAAATGTATGACTGAAAATTCCAGCCATCTAAGAATTGCCATCTCACGCGTAAGCGGCTGCTAAAGGTTTCCGTTTCACTGGTATATAGTATCCCTTGAAATTGACCTTCCCGATTGGATTGATAAATGTTCAGGCTTCCTGAAAGCTGAAGTCCGTCAAACAGTTCCTGATCTGCAGAAAACTCAACGCCCCATGCATCTTCGGACGCAAGGTTAATTGGTTGTTCAATATTTACGGACTGCCCTCCGATAATCTCCGTCGTCTCGATATCTTCAATAACCTGTGTTCGGTACCTGTAGTATAGGCTTGTTAGAACCGAGCCTGTTTCCCAGTATCTCAGATAGCCAAGCTCAAAGGAGTTCCCAAATTCCGGTTTTAAATTAGGATTACCGATTTCACGGTTTCTCTCATTTTCGATTTCGGTGAATGGCAGCAGCTGTCCTGACCATGGGCGGGATATGCGCCGGCTGTAACTTGCTTGCAGAGAATTCAGCTCATTAATAGTGTAAGACAAGAATACACTCGGGAAAAAGTCAGTGTAAGACTGTGAACTTGTGGTTCCGGATTGATCTAATTCGGATTCAATATTGGTATTCTCCGCTCTTACACCCAACTGATAGGTAAATGGTTTCAGCTCTCCGTTGAAGATTGCATAGGCAGCATTTACATTCTCCAGATAGATAAAATTATCGGCAGCGCCAATATTTCCGGGCGTACGTACCCAGTTTCCACTTTGAAATTCCTCCACGGTATAATCATTGTCTTGCCAGTCATAGTTGAACCGAAGGCCCGCTTCCATCTTTGCAGATTCTCCAAGCGGTTGTTCGTAATCAATATCTAAACGTGCTTCCCGGTAAATTTCACCGGCATTTGTACGCTGCCTGACTTCATTCCCTGTTCCTTGTTCTACAAACTGTTCAAAGTTAGTTCTGCCGTCTTCTTCACCAAACTCATAGTCAAAATCAGCAACCAACTTGTGGTCTCTGTTTTCCTTGAATGTTTTTTCATATTGGGCTCGAAAATCAAAGTCACTTTCTCTTTGCTCTTCAATTACATCCCGCCTGGTTTGCTGAACTACATCCCAATTGTCAAATGCAGACCGGTAGACCTCATCATTTGTGGGATCATAATCCGTATAATTTAAATTCCGATCCTCGGTTTGGTCTTCCAAATTTATTCGGGTTGATAGTGTTAGTAACTGCTCAGCGGGTAAATAGATGTCTGCGCCAAAGTTGATGTTCGCTTCTTTCTCCGTTTCGTCAGTATCAATCAATTCCTGGTATGCATAAGTAGTGTCTCCACTAAAGCTTTGAAATGTACTGCCTGATTCCGGCTCACTTTCATACTCAACCTGTGTATTTAAGAACCAATTTACTTTGTTGCGCTGGTAATTAAGATTGGCTCCTAATCCATAGTCCTGTGGATATCCTGCATTACCTCTCACACTACCGTTGAAACCTAATTCTGCATCATCAACCAAAATGATATCAATAATTCCCCCGGTACCATCGGCAGAATAACGGGCTGATGGATTCGTAATAATTTTAACTTCTTCAATCATGCTTGAAGGAATACTGCTTAGCGCATCCGTACCATTTCTTACCAAATTAGAAGGGCGACCATTGATCAGAATTTGAACTCCCTGATTTCCTCTAAGGCTAACATTTCCTTCAAAGTCCGTGGTAATAGAGGGCACATTATCCAGCACATCCAGTGCAGAACCGCCCAGACTTGTTACATCATCCTGAACGTTAAAGCTCCGACTGTCAAAATTCATTTCCATATAAGAACGCCGACCCTCAACCACTACTTCATCAAGCTCACTTTGCTCGGCTACTAGTTCTATTGTTCCTAAATCTAGAGGCTGACCGGCTACAACTTCAATTTCAGACTTATAGCTATCGTAAGCCAGGAAGGAAACTTCAATTACATACTGACCAGGTACCATTTGTACCGTGAAGTTTCCGTCAGGATTACTCACAACTCCCGTTAAAATATTTTCTTCAGCCTCATCATATATAGCAACTGATGCATTAGCAAGCACCTCTCCTCCTGCATCCTGAACCATTCCTGTAATTGTAACTTTTTCAGCAGTACTCTGTCCATAAACTGTTGTACTTCCTGATAAAAAAAGAGCTGCGATTAGTGCTGTATAAATAATTTTTTTCATGATTTTTTGATGTACTTCTATTGAATAGTCGATCTCTTCAATGAAAATTACTGCACAATCATGCCCGAAATTTGTACCAATTCTGAAGCAAATTTGAAGGTTAGGCCCTTTTTACAGTCTTTAAAATAATTTCGATATGGTGCCATGAATTTTCGGTGGTATAAGAAATATCAAAACCACTTTGATCTGTAATTCTCTTGATGATTGACAGACCTAACCCGATGGAATTTGAATTTTGTTTGGCTTTCTTAAAACGTTCAAATAAATTTTTGGTATCTACTTTTAGCTCCTCTCCTGTATTTGAAATCTTAAGCTTTTTAGAATTTAGTGTTACGCTAATTTTTCCATTTTCAACATTATGACGAATGGCGTTTTGAAATAAATTTGTCCATAGTATGTCGGCCAGCATAGGGTGCATTTGTACCGATACATTTTCTTCAATATCTGTATCAAGTTGGAGATTATTTAGCGCCGCAAATTCTTCAAAAGCCTCAATACCTTCCGTTATCAGTTTGCTTAGGTTTATATTTTCTTCGTTAACAAACTCATGATTTTCAATCTTGGTTAATAAGGCCAGTGATTCACTTAATCTGGATAATTTCTTAAGCGTCCGCTCCAATTTTTCGACATATTTGTACTGCTCTTCATTTAAGTCTGTTTCTGTAAGCAGCTCAAGTTTACCTTTTGCAATAGCCAAAGGTGTTTGCAGTTCATGAGAAGCATTTTCCGCAAACTCTTTCAGATTTTTATAATCAGAAACGGCCTTTTTCGTCATTTCCTCAACAAACCTATTTAAGTCTCTGAATTCTTCGACATTGGTTTCTTCTGCCTTCAGATATTCCCTTTCATTAAGCTGAAATTCCTGGATTCTTTTCAGGGTATTTCGAAATGGCTTAAACAATGGTCCCGATACAAAGTAGCCAATTCCAACTGCGCCAATAACCTGCAACACGAGAATCCATAATAAAATAGTAATCACCGCCTCTCTCACATCATCCGACTCTATCATGTTTCCATAGGTCGATATAAAATAGGTCGTGTCGTTTATGGTTCGATGTGCAGAAACTTTCACATTCCGTTCTTCTTGTTCCAGCCGGCCGTCCCAGATTAACGTATCGGCAACTTCAACATCATCCTCCACGTGATGACCAAGCGGCCTGATGATTAAGTTTTCGTCCTGATCAACATTATCGTATCCCTTAAAGGTTTTACCCTGCTCCAATAAGTAAGTAACTCGGTCAATGCGATCTAAAAACTCCCACTTCAGTTCCTGGTCAATTTCATCTTTAATAACGTAGTAGGATATCACTCCACCAATGCCGAGCACAACCGTGCTTACACATAAATAAATCAGCAAAAATTTAGTGATCAGCTTCATCCTTATCTCTTATTTGTGTTGAATTTATAGCCAATGCTGTAAACGCTCTCTATATAGTCGTCTGCTCCCGATGCAACCAACTTCTTTCTCAGATTCTTGATGTGTTGATATACAAAATCCAGATTTTCCAGATGATCAACATAATCTCCCCAAAGATGCTCAGCTATGGTTTGCTTCGAGAGTACATGGTTCTTGTTGGAAGCAAAATACAAGAGCAGGTCATACTCCTTAGGCGTCAAATCTACCTTGGTTCCTTCCACCTCAACTTCCATCGTTTTTGTGTTGATGGAAATTTCATTAACGCCTACTATTTCAGTTCCGCCTAAATTATTCCTCCGGTTTACCGCCTTGATCCGGGCTTGAAGTTCTGCCAGTTGAAAGGGTTTGGTTAGGTAATCATCAGCACCTAATTCTAAGCCTTTCACTTTATCATCCAGTGAGTTTTTTGCTGAAATAATGATGGTGCTTGTTTCCGGCTTAACAGACTTCAGTTCTCTGAGGATTTGCAGGCCGTCTCCACCCGGTATCATGATATCAATCAGCACCACGTCATAAGTATATGACATGATTTTATCGAAGGCAGAGTCATAATCCTCTGCCGTTTCACAGAGGTATCCTTCACGCTTCAGATACGTGATTATATTCTCTAATAAGTCCGGATTGTCTTCTACTATTAGTAGCTTCATAACGCCTTTAAAGATATTTATTAACTCTGAAGGAAAGCTGAAGAATCGGGCTTATTGAATTGATTTTACGATGTTTAGCATCGTTAGATCCTAACCGCCCATCTTTTTGTCCACAGAATACTTTCCTCCGCCTGTGAATAGAATAACTACAAAAAGCAGCAGGAATAACATAGACTTCTCTTTTGCACTGAAAGGGTCTCCGGCATGAGCGAAGAAATAAGCCACGGCCATATTAATTGAAAGTATGACTGCTGAAAGACGGGTCCATAATCCCAAGACAATAAAAAGCCCGCATATTCCTTCCGCAAAAGCAGCTAAAATAAGCGAGACTTCCGGGCCTAATCCAATCGGATCTCCAAAGGCAAAGTTTCCGTTAAATACTTTCATGAGCTTCGGCAGTCCATGCGTAAAAATCAAAAACCCAGCCCCAATTCTTAGCAGTAATATGGAGTAGTCTGTACTTATAAATTTATTGAGATTCGTTGAAAGCAGTTTCTTATACATTTTTGACACCTTGATTAAAATTTATACCTATACAACTTTTTTGAAAACGCCCACAATTCCGCACTCTTACCTTAAAACGGTTTATGTAATTGACCCTATAGGAATTTTCTATTATGAGACGAGGCTCCGGATTCGTAATTTAGTTCAACATTAAACTATTTAATATTAACTCAATTATATAATTATGACAATCTGGAATATTGATCCCACACATTCTGAAATTCAATTTAAAGTAAAGCACCTTGTTATTTCTACTGTAACAGGAAATTTTAAAAGCTTTAACGGTTCTCTGGAAAGTGAAGACGACTCTTTTGAAGGCGCTACCGTAAAGTTTGAAGCAGACATTGACAGTATTACTACCAATAACGAGGACAGAGACGGTCACCTCAAATCTGACGATTTCTTCAATGCAGAAGAATATCCAAAGTTAAAATTTGAGTCTACTTCTTTCAAAAATACAGATGGCAACAATTACGATCTGAAAGGCAACTTGACCATCAGAGACATCACAAAAGAAATTACACTCAACGTTGTTCATGGCGGAACAGTGGACGATCCTTACGGACAAACCAAAGCCGGATTTGAAATTAACGGCGACATCAACCGAAAAGAATTTGGCCTGAAATGGAATGCAGTTACTGAAGCAGGAAGCGTTGTAGTTGCTGAGCAAGTTAAGCTAAACCTGAATGTTCAGGTTGTTGAAAGCGTACCGGCTGAAGCTTAATAAGCACACCTTTTGATTTACGTATAGAGGGGCGGTCTTTTTGCTGAGCCGCCCTTTTTTATGCCTTATATTTTTCTAAGAACTCATCTTTATACGCCTTACCCACAGGAATCTTTTCCGTGCCGATTGCTACTATATTTCCTTCCAGGTATTCAATCTTCGAAAGCGCTACTACATAAGAACGGTGCACCCTGCTAAAGAGATGACTAGGCAACTGACTGCATAAATCTTTTAGCGTTTGGTTATAAGTGATCTTCTTCTCTTTGGTGTGAACACTAATATAATCTCCCTGACTTTCGGCAAATAGTATTTCATCAAGACCAATGCGGTAGAGCTTGCCATCTGCTTTTATTGAAATGAATGAATCATCACTATTAAAAGGCTGCACCGCACCCACCGCTTTATCAATAGCCTTTAGGAATCGTTCAAACGAAAATGGTTTAAGCAGGTAGTCAATCACATCCAGCTCATATCCCTCCAAAGCATATTCAGAGTAAGCCGTAGTCAAAATGACTTTAGGCGGATTTTTGAGGCTTTTGATAAATTCTATGCCCGTTAATCTCGGCATGTTGATGTCAAGGAAAAGCAGCTCAACATCTTTTTCCTTAACAGTTTTTCGGGCTTCCAAAGCATCTTTACAAACTCCTGCGAGCGTTAATTCCGGAGCATCTGAAATATAGATTTCCAGAATGTCACGAGCGGCAGGTTCATCGTCTACGATTAGACAGCGCATTAGCTCAGCTCCATTTTAAGGGTTGTCTCATAAAAATTGTCTTGGTTATTTATCTCAAGACTGTAGCGATTTTCATAGGCCAACTCTAGTCGTCTTTTTGCATTCTCAATCCCCGATCTCAATGATTCGGTACTTCCTTTGGGATTTTCAAAAACGGTATTCTTACAATGTAGCATCAGATTCATTTCTTCCAGCTTCAGTTCAATCAGAATAGAGGAATCGTCATCGGTCAGGTCGGCATGCTTAAAGCAGTTTTCAACAAAAATAATCAGCAGTAAGGGAGCTATTTTAGCGCCGGAAGGATCTCCTTCTACTTGGAATGTCACTTTCTCAGGCTCATTCAGTCGCTCTTTATTTAAATCTACAAAATGGGTTAGGTATTCGACTTCTTCTGCCAATGCTACCTGCTCTTTTTCCATTTTATCTACCACATAACGAAGCATATCTGACAGTTTTAGAATGAGTCTTGGTGCCTTATCAGACTTTTTTAAAGCTTCACTATAAATAGTATTCAGTGAATTAAACAAAAAGTGTGGATTAACCTGAGCCCTCAAAGCTTTCAATTCAGCAGCCACTTTTTCTGACTCAACTTCGACAAGCTTTGCCTTAGTTTTTACTTCCCCAAACCATGTCTTTGAAAACTCAAGAGAGGAACTCAAGATCAAATAAATAGTGATTAAACCGAGAAACTCAGAATTGCTATAAACACCCACTAAGTAGAAATCTTCAAATAACCATGGAGACAAATAATTGAACGTAACATGATAAACCAATATGGATGTAACCAGTAGAAGGAATAGTGAAATTGAATAGAGAATATATCTTCCTTTGGCTAATATATTTTCCAGGAACAAGCCAGAATGGATGGTAACTGCAAAAATCATCGGTATATGAAATAGGAAAGTGTAGATTATATCTATTTGACGATACTCGCCTGTTCGACTAAATATTTCAAGACAGATATAAAAAGAAATTGCCCAGAACCCAAGGTACATGAGCAATTTCCCATTAAAAAATTTACTGTACTGCATTTGGCATTCTTTTCATTGTGATTGGGTCTTCGTAAGCATCCTCTTCTTTTCCATATTTAAGTACAAACTTTTGAAGCTCCTTTGTTGAAGCTGTAATCAAAATTTCCGAAGAATTATCAAAATCAGAATATACTGCCTCATGCTTAATCCGCACTCTGTAATTTTCTATCTGCTCTTTAATCCAAGAACTCGCAAATGGCTCCATAACCAGCCTAGCTGCATCCACCTTTATTTTTGAAAAGGTATTCACGTTAAATCGATGTGAATCTACAAATACACTACTCTCTCCAAAACTGAAATCCAGTATTTTCAGGTTTAAAAAAAGATCTCCATTAATTTCACCGATGGTCCCCACAAAAAGAATCGGGACAGCACTGTCAGAGTCTTTATTTTCGTATAGAACCAGATAGGCATCCATCCCTAAACTATCTTCTTCACCGGGGTCTAAACTAATATCTTCATCCGGGTATTTTCGGATCAGATCTGCCACCTGTTCCGGGTTTCTATCTGAAGCAAAGGTCCAGCGTTGGTCATCGTTTTCGTAAACCCCGTCCATTCTTTCTACAAGGATAGCCTCTTTTGCTGTAATCAAGGGGTGTACCGATTTTAAAAAACATCCCGATAATCCAATCATCAAAACGACAAGTAGCCCAATTTTATTTATTACTTTTTTCATAATTCTACTGCTTTGTTTTGGTTGCTGACCAAATAAACCAAGATTTAACCTCCTTCAATAATTTTTTCGATGAACGACTCTTTTTTCTCGGTGAATAATCTGTATCACATATCTCATAAAACTGCTAAAATAGGTAAATGGATTATCCTCTACTTTATAATGGACTAATTCTAGGTTATAATCCTTAAAGTTCAATTAAATATGTTTAAATGAAAAATTTACTCTTTGCTCTTCTTTCAGTACTGCTATTTGCAGGCTGTACTAATACTCAATCAAACCAAACAGAACCCGCTCAAAAGGAATGGTCAATCGCTCTGCATGGGGGAGCCGGCTATGTTTCTAAAGACATGCCCGAAGATCGTAAACAGGCTTATATGGATGCCCTGAATGAAGCGCTATCGATTGGATCAGAGATCTTAGAAAACGGCGGTTCTTCGCTCGATGCTATTGAGAAAACGATTAACTACCTCGAAGACAACGAACTTTTTAATGCCGGGAAAGGAGCCGTTTTTACCGCAGAAGGCCGGAATGAATTAGATGCAGCTATTATGGATGGTTCTACCTTAAATGCCGGTGCTGTCACCGGAGTTACTACCGTTAAGAACCCGGTCTCTCTTGCTCGCAAAGTTATGACCGACTCCAAACATGTCTTTTTCTCTGCTGATGGTGCTGAGACTTTTGCCGACCAAACTGATGTAACTCGTGTTGATCCGGAATATTTTTATACAGAAAGCAGATATCAGTCATTAAAAAGAGCACAGGCA
>Ga0306906_1000040_pt1 | contig 94594 bp, 92 predicted proteins | sample AntRauTorcE11897_FD_190405 | JGI IMG/M metagenome (GOLD analysis project Ga0306906, IMG submission 190405) | Saline lake microbial communities from Rauer Islands, Antarctica - Metagenome Torckler E11 #897 (v2) (version 2) | ecosystem: Environmental > Aquatic > Non-marine Saline and Alkaline >...
TGCCGTCTGAGTTGTCGGTAAAGCGCGGGCTGGCGGTGTCACCTAGCTGATACTCGCCATCCTGACCAGTACCAGCGCAGGAAATGACATTACCAGAGGCGTCGTAGCAGGTGTTTTGGCCGGTGATAGGCAAAATTGCATAAGAAGCAAAAGAGCCTGCTGTACCCGTCGTCAAGCCCCACTGCCCGGCCGGGTTCAGCGCCCAAAATGTTGTGCTGCTCAGCACATCCCCTGCCTGCGCCGCCGTCGTGGCGTCTGGCTGAGGTGTTAAATCATATATCTCATTTAGCGTACACATATCTTGGTCTGGCGCACTCGCTGCATCGGTAAACGTCGTCGCGATCGTTCCTGTCGCGCCCGTCTGCAGCCGATTACACACATCCGCCAACGTATAACTCTGCGACCCCGGATCCGTCGGCCCCGCCGGCGCATCCAAACTCGCATACACCTGCCACCCCCACCCCAAAACCACCCCCAAAATAACAACCGTCAACCCCCCATCCACCACCTTGTTAAGGGTCAGACCCTTAACAGATAAGCGTTTTACAAGTTTCCGCTTTAACCTCTTAAAGAAGTTGTCCGTTCTATGCAGTTTTTCGCCAACGTTATCAAACCGCTTATTCATAGCCCAATTATACCACCTCCCCAACCCCAAACCCGCAAATTCCTAAGAAGTTAAGGGTCAGACCCTTAACAGATGAGCGTTTTACAAGTTTTATCTATATGTGCGATAATCGAGGTATGCCGTCGCGTAACACTATCCGGTTTGACGCTGATAACTCCTACTACCATGTCTACTCGCGCGGTATCAATAAGCAGATCGTATACCCTGATACTGCCAACAAAGACTATTTCTTATATTTGCTATCGCGGCACCTTTCGGCTACGAAAGTTAGTAGCGAATCCGGCTATAGCTACACTCACCTGCGCGGCAAGATAGAACTACTTACCTATTGCCTTATGGATAATCATTTTCATTTTCTTTTTTATCAGAGAGACGCCGGCGCACTCGCGAAGCTCATGAAGAGCGTAATGGTTTCCTATACTGCCTACTACAATAAGCAGTACGACCATATTGGCCCGGTTTTTAATGGGAGATACCGGGCTTCAAAGATATATGATGATAAATACCTACTGCATGTCTCGCGTTACATACACCTAAACCCTCGTAGTTGGAAGCGTTTTCCTCACTCTAGCTTCCGACATATTATCAAATCAACCGAACCAGAATGGCTACAGACTAAAAGATTGCTCGAGTTACACCCGAGTAGGGCTGCTTATGGAGAATTCGTCAATGACTACGAAGATTACAAGCGCACACTGGACACAATAAAACGCGATATGAAAAACATGTAATTTTGTAAGGTGTTAAGGGTCAGACTCTTAACAGATGGGGAAATTACAAGTTTTGGGTTATTGGGTGGGTTACCAGAAGAAGGGGCGAGCGTTGCCACCTTGGTCGAAGTAGCGGCCGTGGCGGAGGAATTGCGGGGTTGAAGGTGGCGTAAATAGCTCGGCGATATGACTGTAACCTTCTATGAGCGAGCCGTTTTCTCGGACGATGCGAAAGCAGTAGAGCCCTGCCCCGCTGGTAGCGTCATCGAACGCGAAGTCGAACATCGCCACCGAGCCAACCGGTACGTCGGAAATACTGTTAGTAAATGGGTTGGATTGTTGATAAGTCTGCCGAGCAAGTGGGCTGGCACTTGTTGGGTCGTTGCTGTCCGCCACAACACCGCCACCATCTACTGCGCCAATGTTGGTGAGAAATCGGATGTCGGTTGTAGAACCATCGATGTCTTGATAGTTTTCACCAACAAACTCGGCTGAACAGCTATCACCAAATGCTAATGAATACTGGACTTTGAACTCATCAGCCAGATCGGTCGTTAAGTCTTTGCCTGATACGTCAAGGACTAGACGCAATCGAACCGGCTGATTGCGTTGTTCTAGCTCGGCGCGGGTGTTTTGGGCGGCGAATGGCCCGCTGACAGGTGGTGCGTAGGACTGGACGATCTCACCAGTCTCGTCTATCAAGAAATTACCGCTGGCCATGTCGGTGTCAATCCAGCTAAAGGTCTCGCCCCACGCGTAGCCACTATATTCTTCGCTTTCATCGTTAAAATTGACACCGCCAAAGCTAGGGTTAAAGTTCACCCAGCCCGCCGTCGGGCTCCAACCAAAGCCGGATAAATCACCAGTACTCGAGTTGCGGTTGACTCCGTAGTTAGTCTGATCGGTATTTGCATAAGTATGGCTACCGCCACTGCTATAGGTACCGAGCTTGATCCACTCTAGGTTTTCTGACCAAGCATAACCTTCTAGGTGGTCATCATACACTTGCGTGCCAATGCTGCCACCAGCCCCCAAATGTATCCAGCCGACAGCTGGACTCCAAACCAATGGTTGGGCGTTGCGGTACCAGCGATAATCTGCTTGGGTGATGAACGGTGGCGGGATAGATAGTTCCGGTATGACGGTGTAGCTTTGTAGCTCCCCTCCGCTGCTATCAACGATACGGAAGCAATAGGTTGCTTCTGCGGGCGAATTGTTATCTACTAGCGCGAAGTCCCAGACACCGTAGTCACCGTTTGGTATGGTGTTGGGGTTGGTAAAGTTGTTGCTCTCTACATAGCTTTGCAGCACTTTGCTACCCGAGCCTGGATTGGGGTCGTCTACGCTGGCAGCAATCCCTGCACCATTGGGAATATTAGAATTATGATGAAAAATCAATGATTGATAAGATGAGATGTCGATGGCGGTCAGGGAGGCTGCAATATAGCCAGCAACATAGGCGACCGTGCCGTCGATGGTGACGCTGATGGCACCATTCAGGCTGGCGTTACTGTAGCTGTCTAGCTCGGCGAGGTTAGAGGGGTCGGAGATGTCGATTGCGGTCAGAGAGTCGACTGAATAGCTGGCGACGTAAGCAACCGTGCCGTCGGCGGTGACGCTGTAGGCACCATTCAGGCTACTAACGTTACTGTAGCTGTCTAGCTCGGCGAGGTTAGAGGGGGTTGAGATGTCGATTGAGGTTAAAGAGGAAGCTAGGTAGCTGGCGACGTAAGCAACGGTGCCGTCGATAGTGACGCTGTAGGCACCATTCAGGCTGGCGTTACTGTAGCTGTCTAGCTCGGCGAGGTTAGAGGGGGTTGAGATGTCGATTGCGGTCAGAGAGTCTGCAATATTGCTAGCGACATAGGCGACCGTGCCGTCGATGGTGACGCTGTAGGCACCATTCAGGCTGGCGTTACTGTAGCTGTCTAGCTCGGCGAGGTTAGAGGGGTCGGAGATGTCGATTGCGGTCAGAGAGTCGACTGAATAGCTGGCGACGTAAGCAACGGTGCCGTCAATGGTGACGCTACGAGCCTCCACCAGGCTGGCGCTGCTGTAGCTGTCTAGCTCGGCGAGGTTAGAGGGGTCGGAGATGTCTATGGCCGTCAGGGAGTCGGCGAAGTAGCTGGCAACATAGGCGACCGTGCCGTCGATGGTGACGCTACTGGCACCATCCAAGCTGGCGTTACTGTAGCTGTCTAGCTCGGCGAGGTTGGAGGGGTCGGAGATGTCGATTGCGGTCAGAGAGTCGGCAGCAAAGCTAGCAACGTAGGCGACCGTGCCGTCGATAGTGACGCTGATGGCTCCATTCAGGTTGACATTAGAAAGAAGCCCTATTTCGCTCATGTTGCCTGGGTCTGAGACATCTATAGCTGTAAGGGTGTTAGAGACTTCGCTAGTGACATAAGCGACAGTTCCATCAAAAGCAATATTATTTGCTCCGTCAAGATTGCTACTGTAGTGTGCATCAATTTCGCTTAAATTACTTGGGTCAGTGATATCAAACGCGACTAAATAGCCAGACTCAAATACATCACTGGTTACGTAGGCGGTATTACCACTGATGGCTATACCATCAGATGATGCCATCGTGGCACTAGCTAATGTGTCAAGTTCAACCATGTTACTCGGATCAGATACATCAATAGAGGTAAGCGAATCAAAAACATAGTTTGTAACGTAGGCGGTGGTGCCGTCTATGGCAATAGCACGGGGATTAAGGTCAGTAATAACGAAAGTGTCTAGTATGCTTAAGTTGTTTGGGTCAGAAATGTCGATAGAGGTGACCGAGTCTTGTACACTACTGGTTACATAGGCTGTGGTGCCGTCTATGACGACACCCACAGCGCTAGTCATGCTAGCGTTAGATATAGAATCTTGCAAAGTTAAGTTATCTGGGTCTGATATATCGATAGCGGTAAGGGAGTCGCTTGACAACGAGCTTATGTAAGCTGTGGTACCGTCAACATCTACCCCGCTAGGGAAATCTATATTAGTTGAATCAGTATACGTGTCTCTTTCTACAAGGTTATTGGGGTCTGATATATCGATGGAGGTGATAGAATCATTACCAGAACTCACTACATAGGCTGTGGTGCCATCGATAACTATGTCAGAGAGACTATTAAAACTAGAGCTAGCGAGCGAATCCAGCTCTAATAAACTATTAACGTCAGAGATATCTATAGCAGTAAGAAAGCTATCGGAACCAAAGTCGTTGACAACATAGGCTATGTCGCCAACTATGGCTACAGCTTTAGGTGCATTAAGGATTTTTCCTATATATCCAAGTTCTTCCAATGCAGGGGTAAAATTATCGACGTCTTCGTAGCTTTCTCCGCTGAAGCCAACGTCACAAACTGCGTCGGGGCCCAGCTCGCTGTATTGGAGCTTAAGATCGGCGGAGTCAGCCGGGAGATCGCCCAAAGCTGCTGACACACTAGCTCGCAGCCGGAACGGTGTACCTTCTGCCGGTGCCTCGGTTGGAGTGTCTTGAGTGGTCATTGATGCACCAATATCTGCTGATCTAGGTGGCAACTCATAAATTGTAACGTAGGGACTAGTGGAGTGAGCAACGGACATATACTGGCCGTCTGAGGAGAAAGCGGAGTCACGGCCAGTACCAGACGGCAGGCTGGCTGGGTCGGATAGCTTGGTGAAGGTATTGGTGGCGCTATCAATTTCATAGATGGTGACGTAAGGTGAGGTGTTATGGGCAACGGACATATACTCGCCTTCCGAGGAGAAGGAGGTACCTAGGGCGCCACCGGCCGGCAGGCTGGCTGGGTCGGATAGCTTGGTGAAGGTATTGGTGGCGCTATCAATTTCATAGATGGTGACGTAAGGTGAGGTGTTATGGGCAACGGACATATACTGGCTGTCTGGAGAGAAGGCGGTGCCCCAGCCGGTGCCAGCCGGTAGGTTGCTCGGATTGGTGAGCTTAGTAAAAGTATCTGTTCCACTGTCTATTTCATAGATTGTAACGAAGGGGCTGGTACCGTGGACAGTTGACAGGTATTTTCCGTCTGGAGAAAAGGCAGCGCCCAAAGTGTTGGTAGGTGGCAGGCTGGCCGGGTCGGATAACTTGGTGAAGGTATTGGTAGCGCTGTCTATTTTGTAGATTGTTATATAGGGGCTGCCACCGTGAGAGACCGACATATACTGGCTGTCTGGAGAGAAGGCGGCGCCAAATGTGGCAGATGGCGGCAGGCTGGCCGGGTCGGATAACTTGGTGAAGGTATTGGTAGCGCTGTCTATTTCATAGATGGTTATCAAAGGGAGAGAAGAGTGAGCGACAGATAGGTAATTACCGTCCGGAGAGAAAGCAGCGCCTTGGGCGGTGCCCGTCGGCAAGCTAGCAGGGTTGGATAGCTTGGTGAAGGTATTAGTAGCGCTGTCAATTTCATAGATGGTGATGTAGGGACTTACGGAGTGGCCGACGGCTAGGTACTTACCGTCTGGAGAGAAATCGGTGGCGTAGCCGATGTTGGCTGGCAGGCTGGCGGGGTTAGCTAACTTACTAAAATCAGTAGAGGATGGAGTGGTGCTGTCCTGATTCTCAAACCACCTATAACTACTCTGTTCTAGCTCGACTGCAGAAGTGTAAGTTAATTCAGTGGTAACGGTTGCGATACGAATCTGGTCTCCCCTGCCGGTCGGATTACCACCACCTACAACATTCCGAGTCATACTCACTTGTAATGAGTCAATGTCTGCCTGTGACCAGGTGCCATTCCAGGTTGCTTCTCGCCAGGCATATGAGCCTTGGCTAGGGGTGACGTTTTGACCACCGAGTAAGGTTCCATTGATGCGAGCGTTTAGGGTTACAGTGTCAACACCACTACCAGTGATGGTAGTGTTCGCATATATTCGTACAGTTATTACCGTTGCTGAATCAATGTTAGTTTGCGATGTCATGATGAATTCATTGGTATATGATGTGTTGTCAGCGTTATCGCTTGCAAAGTATGTATTGGTATCTGGAGTGGCTGAGCCCTCATCTACTTCTGTGTAGTGGGACGCACCGGTAGTGGTTGGCCAGCCGGGACTCACATCACCCTCTGGTAACAATTCAACAGGTACAGCCTGCACGCCCAGAGCAATAAATGGCAGGATTGCTATGGTTAAGAAAAAACCGCCTAGGGCTGGAAAGAAATGCTGACGATACCAAGCCTTGAGGGCGCCTGGAAAGGCTCGAAGAGATGAGTATAGCTTTGCTGGGAACTGGCGGAGGTTTGTTGGAGCTTGAGTGATAAATGTACGGATAGCTTGGGGAGTGTTTTTGATGGTGAGACGAGTTGATACGAAGATGCGTCCAAATATTTGGCTGATGGATTGTTTATTGAGTATGCTGCGGGCGGTTGCTAGGTGCTGTTTTGCGGACGATGATATGCTGCGCCAGGTGCGCCGCGAGCTTGGCGTCAATGTGTGCCGCTCAAGTTGTGAAGAAGGTTCGGCCGGATTTGAGCTGGGGCTAAGCTCGTTTGGAATAGTTGAATTAGCATTAGTATTGTCACTGTCTTGGACATCAACATTGGTCGTTGCGTCTGTCGACTTGTCTAACGTAGGGGATGGAGTAGGCTGACCAGATGGCTCAGCTGAAAGACTTTCCGACGTTTGGCCGAGTGGTGTGCTCGGTTGATCTGATGAGACGGTGGGCTCAGTAGGCTGAACGTGGCGATGTAGTACCTGATTTGCATCGTAGCTCGGTCTCGCTAGACGAGTTGTCGGCGTGCCAAGCTGGACAGGTTGTGATTGCGGACGGTCGTGGATTGAGTCCGAACGAGGAGACGCTGTGGCATTGCGTTCTACGACACGCACTTGAATACGAGTCTGCTCAGATGTCTGTGGTGTTCCGTCTGGTTTTTTTGTCATAACTGCCGATACGAGCGGACTACTGTTACCCTCACGCAATATTACCCTTACGTTTATCTAGTTAGTATGCCAAATAACACCTAGGAAAACAAGTTTTAGTGATGCTGCTTTGTTATGACAATGATTAATTGGTGCTACAGGGGGAAATAAACCCGACAGACTATAGTGTGTCGGGTTTATTTCCCTTGGTTAATATGTTTGTTGCTGGATTGCTGGTCAGCTGATGCGTCGGAGTGACTACTTATTTGATCGATTACTTTTGTAAGTTGCCGGCTACGAGTTCCCTCTACTTCATGATAGGTTTTTTGCACTGTTGATAGTTGGTTGCCAAGCTTCTCAAGCGTACCACCAAACTTCTCATACTCTTCTTGAAACTTAGAGACCAGGCCAAAGATTTCTTGTAAGTTTTTCTCATAACCGAAATTCTTGTAGGCCTGCATCACCAAGCGCAGCACTGCCGTAAAGCCAAACGGCCCGGCCATAATTACCTTCCGTTGCGCACAGTACTCGTTGATGTCCGGCAGCTTTTCGTAGATGAAGCTAAATATCATCTCGTTGGGTATGAACATCACCACAAAATCCAAGGTTTGATCCTCAGGGTTTATATAGTCCTTTGAGGTTACTTCCTTGACCTTCTGCTTGATTGACTGGCTGAACTTACTCAGTGCTTGCTTTTTGGCCGCCTCGGTCTCCGCTGATTGATAAGTCATCAAATCATCAAACGGGAATTTCGCATCAACATTCAACTTTGACCCATCTGGCAACTTAATCGTAAAGTCTGGGCGACCCTCGTTAGTTTGAGCTTGCTTTACGAACGTTACATTCTCAACAAAGCCAGCTGCCAGCAATAGGTCTTCTGCTACTTGCTCACCCCACTCACCACGCAAACGGTTGTTCGACAGAAGATTCTTCAGCCCTTCAGTTGATACTTGCAGTTCGCCAGTAATTTTTGCTGTGTTAAGTAGTTGTTCTTTGATGGCTGAATTCTGATTCTTCAGCGTATCGACTTCTTTTTGACTGTGCTCGAGCTTTTTCTCTAAACCCTCAATAATTTCCTTGAGTAGTGTTCGGTTGCTCTCCAAAATTCCTTTAACGCCGCCTTCTATCTCGTCCTTACTACCCTTGCGCTGAGCTTCGTTACTCTGGCTAAGTTGCAGAGTGAATTTCTGCCCAAATACATACAGAAACACACCCAAAATGGCCGAAACAATAACTGCAATAAGTATAATATCCCCAATATTCATATGTTTATTCTAGCATGATTCAAGTGCTGGATATGCGCCTATTCGCAAATACAATTCTACCGTTTACTGTTCTGAGCCGGCCTCTTTGGCTGCTTCATCATCGTGGCTAGCTTCATGATGTCCATCATCTTCTGCGTGTTGAGACGAAGATTCGCTATGTGTATTATCATCATGCGGTACCAGGTCATGGGCAAGCATTATGGCTCCAGCTACCACAACAACGCCCGCAAATAATAGGATAGCGCTCAGATCGATTACTTTCTGCTTTGTTTTATGTGATAAGAGGGTTGGAATAATGTCGCTCATCGCGATGTAGAGTAAAAAGCCAGCACTCACACCCAATAAAATACCGAGTGGGAGCTGTTCACTCGAGCCTATCAGGTAAGTAATGACCGCTGATGCAACTGTTGCAAAAGCAGTTAATATGTTGACGATGACGACTTTCGTACGTGACATACCCTTTGATAGTAGTAACCCAAAATCACCGATCTCTTGTGGTATTTCGTGCGCGACAACTGCCAGCGTTGTGGCGATTCCAGTTGGTATACTGACCAAAAAACCAGCCGCAATAACAACGCCATCAACTGCGTTATGCAATGTATCACCAGCAATAACTAAAAAGCGGTTGGGGTCTTTATCTGAATCTAGGTTGTGGCCATGACGGTGATGGTGAAAAAAATGAAGTCCTCGCTCCATGATAAAAAAGACGAGGATGCCGAATACTGCCGAAGTAAAAACAGTGTCTGGTGATGCTACCTCAACACCCTCTGGTAAAAGGTCAAAAAACACGGCTGCCAGCAAGGCGCCGGCGGCAAATGGTGTCGCATAAGTACCAAACTTTTGTGACCAGCTACCCTTGCCAAGCAAGAATAAACCACCAACTAGTGATAATAATCCGCCGCCAACTGAGAATACTATCAAATACTGTAAGGCTGACATACGATTGATACTCTTTCTTTTTCGTTTTATTTATATGAAGTTAAACATTATGTACTACACTAGACTAACCTTAGCAACAGAGTATATTTTTCTGCAAATTTATTACGAATATAGCCGGCTCCGACTCTTTAGCGCACATTAGATATGTTGTGCATCCTCAGGCTCATCGGAGCATCAAAATCAAGCTTTTCAAGCTCTCGCTCAGTAGTACCGAGCAACGCCAATGCGCCTATGAGCGCCTCTGGAAGCAGCGCACCAGTGGCTTCAATCGTGCAGTTTTGTATATATTCTTCTGCCTGCATGCCGGTAGAATCAATTGTCGTGCGAGCAGCACTACGTAAATCAGCAGCAAAATCCAGAATAGTTTCATCAATCGACTCCATCTGTAAATGATACTGAAGATGATCAATGTCATTATCGGCAATCCCAACCATTCGCAATGTTCTGTATACATCACTAATTCGTTCGCGTTGTTTTTGAATCTCTGCTGATGCCATTTAATAATTCCTCTATAATGGGGTGTTTTCTAAAGATAAACTAATACATAAAATGCTTAGAGGCAAGACAAGGCCGAAGAAATGTTATATATATACTCGTGGTATACGGCAACCTACCGGGTTAGTACTTGCCCGCCTATAATATACCCATGCGCAAGAACTGTTCATATTAGCGTCACTCTTTGCCTACCTAGCGAATAAAAATTAAAAAGACCCCAGGTGAAAAACCCAGGGTCGGCGGAAGCCTCACACTTCCACTTACATATTGGCACGAACCAAGCTTGTGCGCTATGACTTTTATCACAAAGTTTGAAAAATAACTACTAAGAACGATCGATTACAGTAACGTGCCGAAACAGCATCGCTGCTATGTAGCCAATAGCTACCCCGCCAACCACATCCAATGGCGTATGGACACCGAGCACCATTCGAGAGATAGCAGCCAGGAACGTCAAAATCAAAATTGGCCAACGCCACGAGCGAGGAGTGTGATGAAGCAGCACGGTTCCAAGGGCAACGGCCAGAGCAGTATGCCCAGATGGAAATCCTGGCCCTCGCACCATAAAATCATGAAACACTATGTCTTCAAATAACTCATTCGGGCGACCGCGCCCAAACAAATCTTTGCCAACCCCAGCCAATAGATACGCCATGGTCCCAGCCATGAGTAGTCGAATCACAATCACGTAGCGCTTCACGAATAGATATACTAACGCCAATGCCCCAAGCATATAAATACTACCGAACTGGGTGATTACCAAGAAAACGGGTATCAATGGCTCCGGGATGGCATAAAAAAACGCGAATATTGCTTCCTCAAACGCTGAGACTTCTTCTGCCATTGTTAATAATGCAGCGCCAGTAAATACCAGCAAGCCACCAAGAACATGCCAATCACTTCGCTGAATTACCCGTCGCTTCTTTGGCGTGGAGCGAGTGCTTGGCTTTTTCTTCTTGTTCGAGGTTTTTAAATTTTTAGCCATAACCAATATGGTTCATTCTAGCTGGTACTGTTTCAATAAGTCAATTTAGGCCACAGAAGTATTGGCCAATACCAAGAGCTTATGGCTAAGCTGAGCCATGTCTAACCCGGCCACACGAGCAGATTTCGGAAACAAGCTTTGGTCTGTCAACCCTGGCATGGTGTTTATTTCCAAAATATATAGCTGGTCGCCACGAAGCATCATATCCACACGTGATAAATGTCGTACTCCGAGGATTTTTTGCACTTTTATGGCGAGATTTTGTGCTTCCTTCTGGATAGCTTCACTTACATTCTGTGGTGGGCACAATTCTTGCGTTTTACCGTTGTACTTATTCTCATAATCAAACTCTTCATTGGCAGGAGGCACGATTTCAATTACAGGCAGGGCAACCTCACCAAGTATAGACACCGTTATCTCTTGGCCGTCGATTAATTCCTCGATGAGCATCTTCGGGTATTGCTCGAGAGCTGTTGTGATTTCGCGGGCAACATTGTCGTCGATTTTACTGGGGTCTCTCACAAGAAACGTATCAATACTTGAGCCACCCTGATTTGGTTTCAATACATATGGTTTTTGCGTCAAAACTGATTGTTTGTACGTTGCCTCGTCAACTAATTCAGCTTTTGGGGTAACCATGCCGTTTGCTTGGACGGTGATTTTCGTTTGGTATTTATCAAAACAGTGCCGAGAGACGCTTGCTGTTGCACCAAGATAGCGCGCGTCCACTTCTTCTAGTAGGGTTTGGACGGCACCATCCTCTCCACCTACGCCATGCAGTACGGGAAAAACAACATCTGCTTCTTTGGCGAGCAAAGCTAGCTTATCGAGGCCATCTTTTGTATCGTATCGAGTAACACTATACCCAGACGCCTCTAATCCCCGAACGACGGACTCTGCAGAGCGGAGAGAAACTGCTCGCTCGGAGGAGTCACCACCCTCCAATACTAATATTTTCATATTTGACCTGCGCGAGCATTAGCTTTCGTAGCAGTACCTGCGATGTATATCCTCGTGTAGCGCATGTACATATGGCACTATTATACTATCTTTTCCCACGGTAAGCCTGCTTTTCCAAAGTGGCCGTAAGCAGATGTTTGGCGATATATCGGTCGGCGCAAATCAAGCGTCTTGATAATACCCTTAACTGACGTGTCTATCAGCTCATCGGTGTACGCCTCAAGCTTATTTTGGCCTACGGTTGACGTATCAAAAGTATCAATTGTTCGCATCAATGGTTTGGGTTGTCCGATCACGTAAGCCAGGCCGACCTCGCATTGTTCTGCAAGGCCGTTCGCGACGATATTCTTCGCAATGTAGCGAGCTGCGTAGGCGCCACTTCTGTCTACCTTGCTTGGATCTTTACCGCTAAACGCTCCTCCGCCAACACGTGCATAGCCGCCATAGGTGTCGACGACAATCTTTCGACCGGTTAGCCCTGCATCTGAATCAGGGCCAGGAATATGCCAGACGCCGGTTCCATTAATAATTATGTCCTTGCTAGCTGGCGGCTTGAGCTTAAATAACTCCAGCACCGGCTTGATAATGTGTTCTATGGCTTCCTCTCGAACCTGTTTGGGCTCAGTTTCTTCGTGATGCGCCACCGCTAAAACTAGCTTTTCTATGGCAACTGGTTTATCGTTTTCGTATCGCACCGTTACCTGGGCTTTGCCGTCCGGTCGAAGCCACGGCAACTCATGAGTCTCTCGCGCTTCATCAATGCGCTTGGTTAAAGCATGAGCAAGCGTTATTGGCGTCGGCATCAAGTTTTCAGTTTCATTACAGGCGAAGCCAAACATCATTCCCTGGTCGCCTGCTCCATCACCGTCTACACCAACAGCAATCTCCGGTGACTGCTGGTGGATAAAATTACTGACTGGTGATTGATCAGAAAAACCCCAACGCGGTTCACTGTAGCCGAGCTCGCGCACAATGCTTCTGGCGACTCCCTCAAAATCAATAGAAGCACCAGATTTAATTTCACCAAGAAGGCTTATCTGATTAGCACCGACTACCGCCTCGATACCCGTCCGGCTCAGATGATCTTGCCCAAGAGCTGCGTCGACAATCGCATCACTGATAGCATCACAGATTTTATCTGGGTGCCCCGCGCATACTGACTCACTCGTAAATAAACGTACTGACATAATTATTTCTCCTCACTTTTTTGTAATTCATCTGAAGAACTAGTTTGAGTTGCTATGTTACCAAGTGCTTGATGGCGTTCATACTGTATGTCTGCCCCTGCTTGTGCAATCTCAGCGATACTGGCTACAAGCTCATCGGAGCTCATACAACTTTCGCAGCCTCCTCTAGCTTGTACTTTTTCCAAAATAAAATATCCTTTCTTGGCATACTCAGCGAGAAAGGATATATCAAGAGAAAATATCGTTCCTTAGCTTCTATGCCAGGTCTAGTAGGAGCACCTTGTTACAAAAAACAGGTTGCTGGTGGGTTATCAAGCTAGATCTCTCGCCACACTCTTTATATTTTTTAAGTTGTTAACGCTTAATACTGTAACACGAACATTGCACTACGCCATAGATCTTACATGGCAAGCACGAATATCGGTTAAGATTTCTTCTGTTTCAGCCTCATCAAGCTTCACCGCAAGCGGTAGATCATCCTCACTATCTACCACCTCATATAAATATCCGTCATTAGCTGCAATATAATCAGTTTTGTAGGAGCTTCCGCTGTCTGACTCCTGACGTTCAATCTGTAATGATATTTCTGTGCGTGCTTTGTTTGCATAAGAAGCTCGAAAGTTAAAATGATACATATTGTTGGTATCAAACTTGCCTGCCACACAAGCTAAATCTTCAGCTGGTTCAATATATAGCAGGTTAACAGGAACACGGGGGTGTTCTCCGCTCGTAATCAAAGCTACCTCGCCTATGGCTAGCAACGTAATGTTTAGCTCTTCATAAACAGATATCGGAACGTGCCTCTCGGCTGCTATTGGGTCTTTTTCCACGGTTAGCTCCTTTTTCGATAATTACTAAGTTAGTGTTATTGTACCATGATTTAGGCATTCTGTCGCTTATTTTTGGTGGTGTTACTAGATAATATGCTTCAGATTATGTATAATTCCCTTGTCCAAATAATGGGGATTAGCCAAGCGGTAAGGCAGCGGATTCTGGTTCCGCGATCGGGGGTTCGAATCCCTCATCCCCAGCCACAAGAGATTCGAACATAAGTCAAGTATGTAGCGACGCTAGCGTTTACGGCACCAGACCTGTATGCTCAGCCATGAAAGAGAGTCACCTCGTGTGGCTCTCTTTCATGGCTATGAGTTAGGTTCGGTTCTCCGATCAGCGAACGAATGTGAGTAAGATCGGGGGTTCGGGCATCAAGCTCGCGCGCAAGAGTTTACTCTGAGCACGAGCGAAGCATGCACGATGTCATCCCTCATCCCCAGCCATGAATGTGCTGATGAGCTTCAGCTCGTCGGTACATTCATAGACACGGAATGATGGGATGCGAACCCCCGTAGAATGAGCGGAGCGAATGTGGGGTTCGGGGATTGAGCCTCACGCGCAGATGCTTGCATCGAGCATGAGGCGAAAAGCCACCATGTCATCCCAAGCCATAAATCAAGACTTTTTGAGACCGAGAACTAATCCAATTTACATTATTGCGCCCTAAATCCGTCAATATTTGATTAGGACAAAAAATTGACTGATCCATGGCTGTTAAATTCTATGACACCGGCCCCTACAGCAGTTAGGTTTCCATCATTGTCGACGATAACACCAGCATCTTCTGGGATAGCAAGTAGCTGTGTATTTAATTTACTACTCATCGACTGAACATAGTTTCTGTCCGTGTTGCCTTTATAATGTGCCACTACTGAGCGTCCAGCAAGTAGATCTAGCCCTTCATTGGAGATTGCTGAGTGCTCGAATTCCGGAGTAGTAAGAATTGATGCGCCAAGCACTATCGCCCCAGCGCTTCCGCCGTATATAACCCCACCACGAGAGAGGTGATCAGCGAGATAGCTATCAAAATCATTAGCGTAGATTTGGTCAAGAAGTCTACCGGTATTACCACCGCCGATGTACACGACTGGGTACTGATTCTGTAAATCTTTAGCTTCTGAGAGATCCCTGAGCATCGTTATGTCGCTGAACATTGATGAATAACCATCTGTAAACCACTCTAGGGCATCATTATGTTTATCAACGTCCATGGCAACTGGGATATAAAGGCACTCGGGCTTTTCGCCTAGCTCTTCTAGGTGTAGCGTAAATTCGGCGTCCAATAGTTCTGACTGCTCTTTGTCTCCGCCTCCGCCAAGATATAGCTTACTTTCCATCTCTGGCTGCTCCTCTCATGTTCCGTGCTCTCATGATACCACTTGTCACTATGCTACTGACTAACGAATTTGGATTTGTAGTGTCAACATTCGGGTCTGCTATATCAAGAGTGTTTTTAAGTCTTCTCGCCGACTCCCTTTCCCACGTGGTGAGCACCTCTTTTTCAGTAGCAATACATTCATTAAATTTCTCCCACCATTGGTAGTAGTATTTAATTAGATCGTAACGGTTAGGGTCAAGCGCTGGCAAGTCACCAAAAAGCTTCTTCAGCTTTTCACCCTCTTGTGATTTATTTTCTGGTTTTATGCCGCTCTGCATCATGAGCGTAATCGTGCGATATGCGTCGAGCTGGGAATGAGGAGTTTCTCGAAGCAGTTCTGTCTCTGGTCCTGCTACATCAATAAAGCGAGGGTTTCGATTAAGTGCCCATGCCATTCTCTCTAGGCCAAAACTAACATCACTCATGCAAAGATCTTGTCTGCTTGACTGAGGAATACCAGTGAAATAGTTTAAGACTCCGACTTCGAGCCCGTCGTAATATACACCTAAAACAGCGGACTTAAATTTTCCGTTACCCCAATCGGGTTCATCTTCATACACCTTTACCCTCAGATCACCAGCATAGATACCCAGTTCTGACATAAAATCTAGATATTTTTCGTAACTTTTTAAATGGTCTGATTCAGTTGCACCGAGTTGTTCCAGAGATATATTTACAAAGCTTTTCATGAATCCATCATGTTGTCTTTGCTGCATTCTGATAACTGGTTGCGAGATATATTTGGGGACCGATTCAAAAGGTGCCTCCTCAAATATCGGCTCGTCAAACATCTGACCTGCGGTACCGGTAAATATCGTGTGTCTAGCGTACCCGGTCAGAGGGAGACTCGATTCGTGTTCGTAGCCGTTTTTATCAAAAAAATTGCTGAAAGTATCGTGTACTGCAAATGGGCTGACGTATCCCTTACGTGCCGGTTTTGATTCAATAAATGCGTACCCATCTTCACACTCAAAAGTGCCGCACGTGTCGGTATTTTTTGATGCTTTTTGATAATAGATATCGTTGCAGCTTGAGCAACATGATTCGACCCATCCGCTACGGAGATGGCTTTCTATTTCACCCAACGCCCTTTCGTGGTCCGATAAGTAACTCTTATCTCGTATTTCTGGGGTTTTATGCAATGACAATTTCTCCATCTACTAGCTCTTTTGTGATGGCTGGGATGACTTTTAGTTGCGTAGCTACAAACTCTTCAATCTGTGCGATATTGTGATGTATGGCCTCTACTTCATCAATCCTAACCACTACCTTCCATGGGTCAACAAGCGTCCTTCCGCTCTGGCTAACAAGGTATACTTCGTTTGATATACAAAATTCTTCATATATCAAGCGAGAGATCTTATGGGCAGCGATGTAGTATAGCTTTCCAATATGATATACAGGATTCTTGCCGCTGGCTCCCTCCATACTCATTGGATGATTTATGCTGATTATTTGATTGACTCGATTACCCCTCCCGACAAGACCTTCATCTCCACTTTCAATTGAAGATCCAGTAGCAGTTAAGTAGAGTTCTTCAGTGTCGTATTCATCCCGTGTATTTATATTGAAAGTTACATTTTCATATTTATAATGTTCTTTTGCGAAATCCTGAATATGTTTCCTTACGGCGCCAATGTTTTCAATGTATTCGTCTAAAGAGTTAACGTAGTGAGCTATTTGAGGGACACATATAGTAATGTCTGTTTTTTCATCTATATGGGAGCCCATGATTTTTACGTCTGTGCCGCACCATTTGTGTTTTTTACCAAATTCACCAATAGTTAAGGACTTTTCGAGATCAAGTGCAAACTGCTCTAAATGGTGGAGAGGGTAAAATCCGCAACCAATAGATGTATCGTTAGAAAATAAATGGTTCCTTTCGGGCAGGTCTTCAAGACCCCGCGGTGTAAACCAGTGATTTCTAGAGCTTCCTTTTTTTGTGTTACTCTTTGCATGGCCAGGACTACTGGCATTACTTATATGAAACTCAACTTTAATCATTGTTTTTGGAACAAGATCCCCGAAACGTTTTTGCAAAGAAATCAAAGACACAGTTGGAGAGGTATTCTTTGTACGGGATCTGTTCACCTCCAAAACTTGTTGAAACGCGACCATTGATCATTACTCGCAATGGGCTAGTCAACTCGCCGTTGCCAAAAGAAACATTAGACTTACCGCCAAGTATTCCTAGCTTATCAAAGTTATGATGCAAAATTGCACCATATTTTTTCAACGTATACTCAGAGTATTTTTGACTTAAAAACTCAGCTAGATTATCGGCGAGCGTATCAGGATGGCCAACCCCTTTTCTTTCAACAAAGATAACGTTATCCCCATTCATTTTTGACGGAAGAATTTGAATTTGATTGGTCAATTGAGCCTCATTCACTTTATGTGCTAATGTGTGCTATATTATTACATATAAATGAATATAGTCAAAGGGTCACAAATTTGAAGATTTTATTGGTTACGGGAGTATACCACCCATCCTCCGGAGGCTCTGAGATAAGTATTCGTACATTGATGGAGGGACTTCATAAGTTGGGCCATGAGGTTCATACCCTTACACACCGGGTGGATTATTTTAAACAAAAGGAACAGGAAGTCCTCAACGGTGTAAATATTATTCGTATTAATGAGACTGACCTCAAGTCAAAATTCTTCCAGTTAGCGGAAGAGCTAGAAATAGACGTTGTACTCACTCAATTAATGTGGTCTGAGCGCGTTTTGAAATATGCAAATCTTTCTAGTCTGAAGTCAATATATTTTGTCAGGAGTGTTGGCATCGGACTTGATCTTAGTATAGATTCCAAGATTGCACCTACTGCAATTGTGGCTAACTCCATGACTACAAAGAATTTTGTAAAGAACTACTGGAAAAGAGATTCGTATGTTCTGTATCCTATCATAAGATTTGATGATTACTATTGCGAGAAGAGAGAGCAAAACTACATTACAATCATTAACCCAATAGACGTAAAAGGTGGAGACATATTTAAGCAGGTTGCTCAGATCATGCCTGAACGAAATTTCTTGGCAGTTAGAGGCTGGCAGCACTGGAAAAACCCGAATAATGGAGCCTGGGATATTAAAAGGATGGAATCCAATTCCAAAGCTTTTGGTGGAAAATTAATTATTCCATCCGAGACAGATTTTAGCGATAATGTAAATGTGTCCGTCGAAGGCCCATTTGAAGATATGAGAATAGTTTATGCCAAAACAAAATTGCTACTAGTACCTTCCTTGTGGGAGGAGCCGTTCGGTAGGGCTGTAGTCGAAGCAATGTTAAACTACATTCCAGTCATTGCAAGCAAGAAAGGTTCACTACCTTATGTCGTAGGCCGCGGCGGTAGTATTATAAACAAAGTAAGGAGCGTCAAGGACTGGAAAAAGAGCATAAAAAACTTCGATAACGACGAATACTACTTAAAGAAAAGTAGGCTCGCGGCCACCTCATCTAATCGATTTCATCCGGATAAATTAATAAAAGATTTTTCAGAATTCCTAGAATCACTATGATTGACTTTAACGAAATGAAAGATGTTGCAGTTGAGGCATGCCTAAATGCCGCAGAGTTTTTGGAGTTAGAAAATAACCCAGAGGTAATCGAAGGAGAGACTGCTGGAGGTATTAAAACTCAGCAAGATATTGCCGTACAAAAACTTATCAATAAAAAACTCGAGCAAACATTGATACCCATTCTTGGAGAAGAAATGGAGAAGCATAATTATCGTACCACTTCTTGGGTGGTAGACCCTATCGATGGTAGTGGTTGGTACTCAAGAGGTGTTCCTTACGCAACCACTGCAATTAGTCTCTTTGTAGAAAACAGACCAGAGCTTACTGTTATAAATAACTTCTCAACTAAACAGTTGCTTGTTGCTAGAAGGGATCAAGGTGTAGTTATCAACCAGAAAGTTGTGTCAGCCTCTACTCGGAAGCTTAGCGAAGCATATATTGAAATTCACGGAGATGACGCAGACTCAACTGATATTGGTTTTAAGAATAAAATTTGGGCATCTGGCGGCTGTATCGTCAACCAAGCAGCAATCGGGATGAGTCTGATGCAGCTTGCTCAGGGCTCATTAGACGCAATCGTAGTACTGCCTACTGCTCATCTTTCACCCTGGGATTATTTGCATGGGTATTGTATTACTCAAGAATCGGGTGTGCTTATTTCAGATGAAGCAAAGAGTATCATTTCAAGCATTACGCCAATGACTGTATTCGCATCGAATAAGACACTGTCTCAAGAGATAAGTGCCTTGATTCCAGATATTTATATATGATGAGAAGGTGGCACTACAGACATGTGGATGGGAAAGATGCAGTTATTAGCTTACGGCAGTATCTTGAATTCATCCACTACTCCCAGAATGAGCCGTGGCGAATGGGAGGTTCGGGGATTGAGCTTCACGCGCAGATGCTTGCATCGAGCATGAGGCGAAAAGCCACGATGTCATCCCTCATCCCCAGCCATACTAAGGCCCACTCGAAAGAGTGGGTTTTTGTATGGCTCTGGTCGTGATTACGAACCCTCGATCAGCGAACGAATGTGAGTAAGATCGGGGGTTCGGGCATCAAGCTCGCGCGCAAGAGTTTACTCTGAGCACGAGCGAAGCATGCACGATGTCATCCCTCATCCCCAGCCACATTTTAGACTCCGATTAGACTATTTTGGTCCTTACATTAGACCCTTGCTATGTCGCGGCGCTTGTAGCCAATGAAACCAGCAAACACTAAGACCGAAACAATGAGAGTCATGACCAAGGTGCTAAGAAGATTCAGTTGATCTGATGAGGCGTTTGCTACATGCCAAAATGGAGATATTGCTAATACGTTTTCGTTTAGCTGCAGAATCGGACCAAGCAAAGTTAGCCCGAATGTAACTGCGACTGCCAGCCACGCAATGCCTCGGAATCTTGGCAGTATGCCAGTAATGGCGATTGAAATTCCCACTAACACTAGCATGGCTGGAGCAGTGAGAAGTGATTGGACCATGGCCTCAAACGGCTCAATATCTGTGCTACTAACAAAGACTATAATCGCCATGATGAGGCCGACCACCACCATAGCTGCAAATGTAGCCACAAGCGCAATAATAGCGTGTGATGAAAACATTTTCTTGCGCGAAACAGACCCCGCTAGCATAGGCTCGACTCTATGGGAGCTCTCTTCGCTAATCAATCTAAAAATAATTTGGGTGCCATATGTAGCGACAATTATTCCAATCAGCGTTAGAAGTGTTCTGGCAAACTCGAAGGTAAAATTGATTCCCGTGACACCATCAGCACCTATAAATCGAGAGAAACCCTCGTTTCCTGCAAACGTGTTACTCGCTGAGGTTAGCAAGTAACTAAAAGTTGAGCCGATCAAAACAATTGCCGATGTCCAACCAATGATTGCAGCTTTATGCTGCCGAAAAGCTAAGCCAAAGACCATATCATTCATAGTTGCACGTTTGGGCCCAGGTTTATCTGCGATAATTCCCTGGCCGAAGTCTCTATTTGACTTCAGCACATACGCGATTACTCCGGTGAGTGCGCCAAATCCTAATAGCGCAACGAGCGGAGCGATAGTGTTTGCAGCTGAAACTTCAGCTTTTTGCGCCCAACCGAGCGGCGACACATTTGCCATCCAGTTGATACTCTCAACGCTGTCAGCTACTCCACGAATCAGATAAGAAAAACCTAAGAATGTTACTGCAAAGCTGGTTGCTGTCTTACTGCTGGATGTTAATTGTGCAGTTAAAGCTGCGACAAATGAAAAAACTATACCGCTGGCAGCAAGGGTTGCTCCAAGTGTTAGGCTAGTTTGCACATCTGCACCTATCGCAATCAACAACGCCTCGACCGCTACCCCAGCTGCTACACAATACGTTATGGCGACTGCTAATGCTGCGGTTAAAACTGCGTATTTGCCGACTACGCTTGAGGTTATAAGCTCTTCCTCCCCAGAATCTTCTTTTGCTCTCGTGTTTTTAGTGACGAGTAGGATTGACATCATGCTAACTAAGAAGCTACCGAGAACCACTGTCCTCCAGGCCGTAAAAGCTTCGGCGCTCATAATGGTATCTACTGTTCCAAATATGAGATTAAAGGCAGGATTGGCTTGAATTGTTGCAGCTAAATTACGCTGGTCTTCGACTGTTGGAAATAAATTCTCGTATGCAGCCTGCGAAGAAACCGCCAATAATACAACCCCGATTATCCAGGGCAATGCTGTTTTTAAACTTTGACGTAAGGTTGTCCAGTAGAGAGTGAAGGTGCCTTCGAGCTTGTTTTTCATACTACTTACTGTTGTGCTTTTCTTCATATATCTTTTTGAACATTTCATCTAGTGATGGTGGCTCGGTAATCAGTGACTCTATACCACCCTCAAGGGCGATCTGAAGAAAATTTTGAAGGTGATCTACTGGTACCACACAGGTTACATGTTTTTCATTAACGGAATAATTCTTTACCCCCTCTACGTCCTTCAACCCATCTGGGACAGTTTGTAGCTCTACACTGACTTTGCTATATGTTTCTTGGCGCAGGTCTTGGAGGCTGCCCGTTTCTATTATGGTTCCGTCTCTGATGATGCTGATACGGTCTGCCAAAGCCTCAACCTCACTCATAATATGACTAGAGAGAAGAATTGTTTTACCAGCTTGTTTCTCTTTTTGTACCTCTTCTTGGAATACTGACTCCATGAGCGGATCTAGACCTGAGGTCGGTTCGTCGAATATGTATAAATCTACATCAGAGCACAAAGCTGCTATGATGGCCACTTTCTGACGGTTACCCTTAGAATATGTGCGATTTTTCTTTTCAGCATCAAGCTCAAATATTTTTATGAGGTGTTTTCGTTTTTCTTCGTCAAAGTTGTCTCTAAGTTTTGCCAGGATATCTATAGATTCTCCACCAGTTAAATCAGGCCATAAGTTAACGTCACCTGGAACGTAAGCGAGACGTTTGTGAAGTTGTGCTGCTTGTTTCCATGGGTTGCCACCTAGCAAAGAGATTGATCCAGAGTCTGACTTCAGCAGGCCTAGTAGCACCCTAATCGTCGTAGATTTGCCGGCACCATTCGGGCCTAAGAACCCGTGGACTTCTCCTTTTTTCACCGACATACTCAGCTCACTAAGAGCTTGGAATTTTCCAAATGACTTGTTTAAGTTCTTAATATCAATTGCGTTTTCAGTCATGTCGTTTAATCCTAATTTTTATTGTGGCTATGATTAAGCAGAATTATACTATGGAATAGTTTTAGTTGACTAATCTACACCCACTTTTTATTTGGCTATTGAGCGTTTGCTCCTCTACGTTGTATAAGGTTTTCGGATATAAGCCCGTGTACTGAGCCAATATAAAAGCATCGGCTCTGGTCGGTGCTTTTATATTGCAGGGGCTAGGCGACCGAGAACCCCGCGAGTGAGCTTGAGTAGGGTAGTTTTACCGATACCCCTCCTTCCCTAGTGAAAAAGTTAAATCGTATTTCAATGAGACTTCTTCAAATGATAAATAGCGGATTACTTCTTAGCTGATGTCGCGTATTGGCTCCGAATGCCCGAATACGCACGCTGCACTACAGCGCCAAGGCCGAGACTGCCAACCATAAGTGATGTGAGTACCGTAATGATGGAGATTATATTCAGAACATAAATAGCGCTCAAGCCAACAAAAAGACTAATGAATAGGCGTGGCGGCGTCTTCTTGTCTGTAAATCGTGACATAATCACCCAGCCAAGCGCTATACCAACCAAGAATTTGCTTAAATATAACGCCACACCGAATGTAAGCCAAAGTAATATAGCCAGCGGTGCACCAATGATTGTCGCTAGCAACAACAACCCAAGCGGAAATACCAAAATCATCGACAATAAACCAAGCCCTAAACTTTGAAATGGTCGAGTTCGTATGACGTTTGCTGCATCTTTAAGTGGTCGACGGGCTACTAGCAACAAAACGGCACCTACCAATAATGCGGCCACATATGACCATAGCGTGAAGGCAAATTGCCCAGCCCGCCAGTCAATAGTGAATTGTTCGAGATCTCCCGTGCGAACTATCTCACCTGCGACGCTTGCTTTATCGGCAAGCACAAGGTCTTGATTAGAGCGATACTCAAAATCACCTGCAATTACCGCGTCGTTATGTATGCGGATTGTTTCTGCGGAAACCCGAGAATTGGTTCCGATAGTACCGCTTAAACTAACGTGTGAGCTGAAGCCGGTGATACCGTGTTTAACGACGCCATTGACCGTGACGCTCTCGCCAAAGAAGACTAAGCCTTTACCAACGCTGCTATCGGAGCTTAAGCTTAGTGAAGCACCAAAAAAAGATATACCTCCGCCGATTTCTGCATCAGAAATATTTAAGTTCTGGCCAGTGGCGCGAATGCTTCCGCCAATGTCACCATTCACCGTAATAGTTGAGCCTGCTGCAATGAGGTCACCGTTAATTTGACCGTTTACTATAATTTGCTGCCCAGCTATGTATACGTCACCCTCGACGACTCCATCGATCTGCAAGTTATTGCCAGCAACAAATAAGTCATCTTGGATTACTTCATCGCTACCTACTGTTACGCTATCGTTTGTCCTGTATTCGGCTGCATGGACCGTATGCCTTACACCAAAAACTCCTAGCACCGCTACAATTGTGACTGCTATCCAGAACTTCATGTCGCCTCCTGTCGTTACCACACATTATCCTATTACGATTAATTATACACCGCTACTCCAACCAATATTGTTATTTTGCTCATCCTTTGTGTTTTGGCCTAATGTCACAATGCAGCAATTACAGAAAGGTTACACTATAAACAAATATTTGGTGGTATATATTAGTGCTAATACCCACTCTTCGCATAACAGCTATGAGCACATCTATTTTGTTTTACATAAAAACGTTGTGTACGAATTATTTATTAGCAGGATTATCGCTCTTTAGGTAGCTAAGCGCTTTTTTAACTCTACCACCATGGTATTCCTCAATGTACTGCAGATTGGCATACAGCACGATTGAGCTTCCGATATATTGAAAGAACTTTTCTGCTCCCTGAGTAATCCCTGATTCAAAAAACAAGTCATCGACAACATTGGCCAGGGAGTCCATCATGACTTTACCGATGATAAATATTGAACCCCCGAGAACTAATAGCATAAACGTCCTCCTAGGAAGTAGCGTCCAGTTCCACCAGGCTAAGATAGCTGCAATCACCAAGACCACGGGAATTAATATAAGCCACGCATTCACGAAAAGATTTGGGGATATGTCTAAAAAGTAAGTGTTGTGTATGGACTGAAGAACGAATTCGTGTAGCGTAGCAACATCGTCTAGAGAAAGTATCAAACCTATAAACCCTATTGCTAGCCATAGTCGCCTTGAAGTTTTTACGGTCTGAAAACGTGCTGCCAAAAAAGCCGATACACCAATAAGCAAGAATATGATCTGAGAAAACCATTGTGGCACACTATTTTCGTCGTTAACATCAAAACGATTCGATAACTCAAATAAAAAACCGTGTTGCTGATCATAGACCTCGATACTCAAATATTTCAAAGCTACATGAAAAACGAAAATTATTAAAGTAGCTATAAACAACTTCCATAAAACTGACCAAGCAAGTGATTTTGACCGTCTCATTTGGTTTTATTATAGCACCCGACAATAAAGTATGAGCTATGAGTAGCCACCCGTAACTAACGGGGTTGCACCTACAACCCCACCGCCCCTATGAAACACTTCGATTGGAACGAATAGGCTAACTGCTCTTGGATTGCTTATCAAGCATCCATTTTTGTGAGCGGCTTAGTTTTTTGTCTTTACGATGCGTACAGCCCATCCAGCAACATGGTCGGCGATTTCCTCCTAGTAGTTCCTCGCAAGTCCTTTTGATTCGACGCTGCCGGGTCTTGGCTTGTTTAGCACTCTCTACCCAGCAAATAAACTCATTTCGCGCCAGTGGTGTAATGCTCTCCCACAGCACAACTACTTCTGAGGTAGCACTCAACGCATGGCGCAAATCTGCTGGCAGCTTATGGGCTGTGCCGCTCGATATAGTTTTTGCCTTCATGCGACTATTATACCTAATGCTCAACCAACGTTATTCTTTAAAAAATACGAAGCACAGTGCAATAAGTGTATAGCCTCTTGGCCACGCGCAGTCGCCCTTAATGACAAATATTTTCGAGTTCGTGTAGAATAGTCTAGATGATAAAAATGAAAAATACTCTTTCCTGCTTCTCTCCTGCAGTTATGATGACAACCTTTCTGCTTGAGATTTTCCTATTCGCCTATGTCTTATTACGATACAAACTATCGCGCAATATACAACTAATAGCTGCTCTTCTACTATTTCTCGGGTTGTTTCAGTTGGCAGAATACGGTGTCTGTGTCGGGTTATTTACGCTAAGCGGTGAGGCATGGTCACGCATCGGCTTTATGTCCATATCAATGTTGCCAGTACTTGGCTTGCACCTCAGTTTATCAATTGCGGATAAGCCAAGGCATTGGTTACTTCTACCAGCTTATGCCTCGTTATTATCCTTTACTGGTTTGTTTATGCTGTCGCCTGATGTTTTTAGCGGATATGCCTGTCATGGAAATTATGCCATATTCCAGCTAACCGAGACAGCAGGAAGCATATACACACTTTATTACTATCTGTGGCTTCTTGTTGGTGTCGGTGTGTCATTGTTCTATGCTGGATTATTAAGAAAACAAACAAAAACCCCTCAAACAAAGGCGCTGACACTCCAAGCGGTTGGATACTTAAGCTTTATGCTACCAACCGCTGCAATAACTACCGTTTTTCCTGATGCAATTCACGGAGTACCAAGTGTTATGTGCGGCTTTGCGCTTATCTATGCACTGATACTTACGTTTGGCATTTCACCAAAAGTTGGCAACAAGAGAGACACGGAGCTAAACGCCCAGCCCTAGATTAAACCGTAGGTTCTTGGTTATTATCTGAGTGTTTACTTTCTGGCTGTAGTATGTCTTTTACGATATTATCTATCTGATCATTCCGTAAGTTTGCCTTCACGGCGTACCCCTCTATACCAAGATCGCGTAGTCCAGCTGGCGCATCAACTTCGTTTAGATTAGATATGACAAAGACTGGAATATTCTGCCCCCAACTGCTCTTTCGCATAGTCGCTAAGACTTGGTCACCAGAAATATCCGGAATCATGAGGTCTAGCAAGACAAGATCTGGTAGCTCTTTTTGAATAAAATAGAGTGCAATGATTCCGTTATAAGCCACGTAGCATGTATAGCCGAGAAGCTCTAGACGTGTTTTGTATATGTCAGCAAGGCTTGCGTTATCCTCGACGATAATTATTTTCTTAGAGCTAACTGAGTCTTCCATTAAATATAATTCTAAACTATTAGCCTCCACTATGCTAGTTCATCGAGAAACACCCCAAGAAAATTTTTGCTACACTAATCAAATGATCATTCTTCTCTCATCCTCAAAGACGATGCGTACGCCAAGTGTAACCCAAGAGAAACTTACTAAGCCTTTGCTACAAGAACAAGCGTATAAGCTAGCAACACAACTAAAAATACTGTCAGAAACCGATATAAAAAAGATTATGAAGGTATCCAATAGTTTAGCCCGCCGAACCCGTCAGCTTATAGATAGCTGGACTGATGAGTCTGAGGGCACTATGCCAGCAGCTGATAGTTTCTTGGGTGATATTTATAGCGGGTTGCGCTATAGGGAGCTTTCTAATGAGGCAAAATCGAGAGCAAACGAACGTTTGCGTATACTATCTGGACTATACGGTATATTACGACCGCGAGATGGTATATATCCGTATCGCCTGGAAATGGGCTATCGAATATCGACTAAAACACATAGAAACTTGTATGATTATTGGGGTAAGACTATAGCTCAGACCCTGCCAAAAGACTCGATAATGATAAATCTTGCTCCGGATGAGTACAGCAAAGCAGTGCTACCGCACTTACCCAAGAATACCGTGGTTATATCACCAAAGTTCTTGACCTATAATAAGGAAGCAAATAAACCTACCTTCGTGGCAGTTCATGCAAAGATTGCTCGCGGTAGCTTTGCCCGCTGGCTTCTAGAGGAAAACGTGCTGCAGCCGCAACAACTCAGTCGGTTCAATCTACTCGGCTACGCCTATGAACCAGATTTGAGCAAAAACAATCAGCCAGTTTTTGTCTGTCAAAACTTTCAAGGCTTCGGCCTGAGCATTAAATAACATCTTAGGTTATTCGAGGGCAACACCTTCGTCTTGGCCAGGCGGGGTCAAAATTTTATCAACTAAGTTATCGATGTCATCGTTACTCAAATTAGCTTTTACTGCATAGCCTTCGATGCCGTAATCACGTAAACCAGCTGGCGCATCCACCTCATTAAGGTTGGATATAATGAAGACGCGAATGTCCTTACCCCATTCGCTCGCACGCATTCGCTCCAGTATTTGATCGCCGGCAACCTTGGGCATCATCATATCAAGAAGTACCAAGTCTGGTTTTTCTCGTTCAATCACAGTGAGCGCCTCTTCCCCATCATAGGCGTTAAAGCACTTATATCCGACTAGCTCAAGCCGAGTCTTATAAATCTCCGCTAAGCTGGCGTTATCTTCAGCTATTACAATTTTTTGTTGCTGTGTTGTTTCGTTATCCATACCATTAATATACCGTAATAGTTCAAAAAATCCACATATTCGTAGACTTGTACGAATAACTGCATGTGTTAGGGTGGTAGCTATGAAACAATCAAGTAAATCACCAAAGAAGAACACAAAAAAGAATCCGTCAAAAGATAGCAACACTCAGCTAGTACAGATAAAGACTATCTACTACTCAATATGGTCAGTAGTAGGGCTTGTCATACTCATCCTGGTAAGTGTCGCGGTATTTGGGGCAGATAGTTGGAGCGAAAATCTCAATCTGAGTAGCAGCTCACCGCAAGATGTACAACCAGCCCAGACCCAACAATCACCTCAACCACAACAGCCGCCTCAACCAACCCAAGAACAACTAGATTGTGTCGCTGATGCGGTTGGCGAAGAACGCTTCGCAGAACTTGAGCAAGGTGCTCCAGCAGAAGGTGATGAAACTGCAACAATTCAAGCTTGCCTACAGTAAGCGTTTAACAACGCTATAGGCAACGTCATCTAACCCTAGTGTCAGCCACTAAATACATAAGTGGAGTCTACACTACCTAGACGTAGTGTGTTTAAATAGTAGTAGAAAGCATAAACAACACACATAAACATGCAAGAATTTTTTCCATTTTTTATAATCCTGCTCGTCGCCGTTGTCTTTTCGCAACTATTTTTACGTATGAAAATTCCTTGGGTCGTCGCTCTCATATTTGGCGGCATTATAGTTGGCCCAAACGGTATTGGCTGGTTCCAAACAGATAATACAATTGATTTCTTGGCAGAAATCGGGCTCGTCATGCTGATGTTTATGGCCGGTGTTGAGTCAAAGCTAACCGATATGAAGGGGCTCAAGAAACGGGTGGCCATCATAGCACTGCTCATCGGCATTCTACCAACCCTTGTTGGTGTTACGGTCACTACAGCGCTTGGCTACGATTGGACGACTTCAATATTAATGGGGATTATCTTCATGTCCTCAGCAATTGCGTTGTTAATTCCGTCATTCGAGCAACATAACATTATGAATTCTGATCTAGGAAAGGTCGTTGTTGCTTCGGCAATAATAGTTGATGCATTCAGCTTAATTCTGCTGTCAGTGTTTTTGCAGTTCGCAAACGGAACACCCACACTCGGTAGTATATTAATATACCCTCTTGCTTTGGCGTTACTTGGTGTGTTTGCATGGATTATCCCTAAAATACGCTGGATTGCCTTGTCTGACATCAAAGGTAATGGCGATATATTTGAGAAGGAGCTTCGCTTCACCCTTCTAACCCTCGTTAGCTTAGTCGTATTCTTTGAGTTTGTTGGGTTGCACGCAATCATCGCTGGCTTTTTTGCTGGTATGATTTTGTCGAAATCAATGGGAAGCACCCTGCTACATGCCAAGCTCCACGCGATAAGCTACGGCTTTTTTATACCAGTCTTTTTTGTGGTAGTTGGCGCAAGCACAGATTTATCAGTCTTCACCGATGGACTACGACCGCTGCTCGTTATGTTAGCCGTCGTCTCCAGCTCAGCTCTTTCCAAGTTTGCCAGTGGCTGGATGGCTGGTCGCTTGACTGACTTCAGCTACCGCTCAAGCGCATTTATTGGTGTCTCCGTTACACCTCATCTGTCAACAGCTTTAGCGGTGGCGTTTCTTGGCTTCGGTGAAGGTCTCCTCACGCAGGAATTATTATCTTCCGTGATTGGACTAACGGTAGTAACAAGTGTACTCAGCCCAATATTCGTAAACCTTATCGGGCGAAAGATCGTAACTCAGAAACCACAACCAACCGTTAGCGATCAAGAGCCCGTAACTGCGATGAGCTAAAAGACCTACGACTTTTGAGGGTTAAACCGACGATAACCTAGGAATAGTGCTATCACAAAAGCAACTGATAGAGTGACAAAACTATACCCCGGATCCTCGGCTGCGAAACTTCTACCGATGCTATACATCAACAAAAATAAACCACCTAATAAGATGCCATCAGACAACACCTTTATGTGCAAGCCAACGGTGAGGCTAAAGACAAGGAACCCAACAGCGATAAGCAGCGAGGCAATAGAAACATTACGGTGATACACTTCCATTTCTGATTGATATACCTCGTACTCCGACTGATAGACTGATTCTTGCTTGATACGCTGAGCTTCATCTAATTCTGGCTCGGGCTGCTCAAACCGAGGCTCGGAATATTCCGGTGGTTCTGCTGGCTCATAAAATGTACGTATACCGAAGCCGACGAATACCGCCAGCAAAAGACCCAAGAACAATGTATACACAATTGAAATTGCTTTATTATCTTCCATAATAATAATTATAGCGCTTTTTTGCTTAAAAAACAGAACTACAGTAAAAGATCATCTCGATTGGATAAAACTGCTTTTCGGATAGAAAATGATATAAATAAACCCGACACACTGTAGTATGTCGGGTTTAGCGAGCAATAAACACTTGTTTCAGCTATTTCTCAAGATTAGCCTGACTGATTTGCCATTTCGTATTTCGCCCAGTTTTGCTGGTACGCTCAACCCTATCCTCGTCCTCTAGCTCATTTAAGTAACGAAGTGTGGTTCGGTTAGATATTTCAAAATGATCAGCAAAATGAGATGACGGCAACGGAAAAGTACCTTGCAGTATGTCAATAATAGATAGCTTCCGGTTCGCCTTTATCTGCTGAAGTTGCTGGTTAAAGTCTTGGAAGCCAGAAGCAAGTTGCTCTTCTGCGTCAATTTCCTTTGCTTGCAATACCAACTCATAGCGCAGCCAACGGACCTCTTTTTGGAGAAGAAACCAAGCTAGACCAGCCCCAAATAGTACGCCTATAACAAACCACCATTCGCTCATAGATCCCTCGCTTTCTAATCTACCTGCTTATGCATTAGTTCTAGTATACCATCTAGGCTCGAGCTACGTCAGGACAACGGTTAACACCAAGTGATTTCAAGATAAAGTTTGAGGCCTTGCGAACCGATTGGCGTAAAGGGTACCCCTTTGATTCACAGGTACCATATGGGTGCACAATTGCACTGTCGACACCAGCTCGCGTATAGGCAATTGCATCAGTGATCCCATCGCCGACTGCGAGAACATTCGCCGGGTCAACTCCACAATCATTCATCGCCGCATTGATCATGCGAGAGCTCGGCTTTCTCTCCACTAATTTACTTGGTGTATACATTGCGTCCGGTACCACGTGCAGATTTCTGGCACGCTGCTGTGTTAAATACTTACTGTTATTTGATATCAGTATAAGCTTTCGGAATACACCTTCTGAGAATAGCTGCAAAAGTACGTCGTTTACCACTGGATCTACGTTGGGATCATTGTGTCTGGCAATTGTACCGTCACAATCAAGCACGAGCGTGGTGTTCACTTGACCTTCCATCACCTGAGAAAATGGTATTTGTTCAATTGTCGGTGAGAATCTTATTCTTCTATCGCCAAATTGAAATGTCTGTAGCTCTACAAATGAACCCCTATTGGCTGTACTGGTTTTCATGTTGTGAATATACTATTGTATTATTTAACCGTCAACAAAAATAACGCTTATGCATGCTAATATGAGCAAATGCAGGCTTTGCGTCATAATACGTTACGTTATACCCCTTGGTTTTTGTTTGTGGCCGTATTAGTTATTCCGCTTGCCCTCTGGCTAGAGCTGTACAATTGGCAGCCAGTATTTACACCGCTCGCCCTCTTTCCGCTACTTGGTGTATGGGCGTGGTCTATCATGTGGACACACTATATTCTTGGAGCGCTAACAGTGCGGTATCCGGATAAACTCAAAACGAATCACATATACGGAAGCGTGTCCGGCTGGCTGGTATTACTGCTAATTCTGTTACACCCGGGGTTGCTGGCCTATGAGCAAAAAAACAGTCTTGGCCTGCTGCCACCTGAGAGTTTTAATGCCTACGCTGCTCCTTCGATGGAGTTGTTTATCACTCTAGGCTTCATTGGCCTCGTTCTATTTTTATCGTATGAAATCTTCGATCGGTTACGCCATAGCAAATTGTTGCGCGCACACTGGATCTGGATTAGCCTGTCACAGCTATTGGCTATGTTGCTAATTTTCATTCATGGAATCAATCTTGGCCAGTCTGTTCTCTCTGGATACGGTGGTGTCTATTGGGTTATGCTCGGAGTTACTCTAGTGCCGGCGCTATATATTGTCGTCCGAAATGATTGGAAAGAACAGCAGCAATACAGAATTGACCGTATGCAAGCAGAAGATAAATCGCGTAACAGCTAAGAGCCGAACAGTGTTTGCTATAATGAGGCAAATATGAAGAAATTACCTAACAGGCAGCCTTCCCGGCCCCTTACACTGGCTACCATCTTGGCCCTAGTTATTGCTGTGGTATTTCTAGCACCTTTTTTTGGAATTATTGTCACGTCCTTGATTGTTGCGTTCAGTTTTTCACCAGTACACAAGCAGATAAAGCGTTATATAAAAAGTGACCAGGCAGCTGCCGGGCTCACACTTGTAGCTGCGATATTAACGGTCGTACTGCCGGTTATGCTAGTGGTGAGCGTCACTATCAGCCAGGCTCAAACACTGGCATCAGATATCCAATCATACATCTCTACTGAATCATTACGTACAAACCCGACGGCAATAATTGATAACGGGGTACGCTATATATCGTCAGCTACTGGCGGAATCATCAACCCTGAACCGAGCCAGATACAAGACTCGCTAGCTTCGGCTGCATCACAGCTGGCCAACCGAAGTGCGCAAATACTTGGCGGATTAATCGGAAGTGTGCCAGGAATGGTTACAGCTGTGGTCTTATTTGTATATATCTTCCTGGGCGTGCTGACGCAACAAAAGGCCTTGATACGTTTTATAAAAAAGCTTAATCCACTCGGAGATGACGTTGCTGATCTGTACCTTGAGCGTGCTGGCGCAATGACAAATGGCATGGTGCGCGGGCAGTTTGTTATTGCACTTGCACAAGGTGTTATTGGCGCTATAACTCTTTGGGTTGCTGGCGTGCCGTATGTGGCATTTCTTTTCATTGCCCTGACGTTTTTGTCTATAATTCCGCTTGGTGGAGGAATATTGAGCATACCAATTGGTATTGGTCTACTGCTGATAGGTAATATATGGCAAGGCTTAGTAGTCTTACTCGGACATTTCTTGCTTGTAGCGAATGTTGATAATCTCTTGCGACCAGCTCTTATCCCGAAAGAGGCTCGCCTCCCCTCAGCTCTTACTCTGCTCAGCGTTTTCGCTGGTCTAGCCATGTTCGGTTTCCTGGGAATTATTATCGGTCCTATTGTTATGATACTTATCGTGACAACGCTAGAGGTTTACGCATCAGTCCAAGAAGGTAACCCTAGGCATACTTCATAAACACTTGCTTTAATAATTATTATGGAAAAATTAGCCGTAATTATAACAGGAGGCGGTAATGCTGAGAGCCAAAAGTTTCTTAGACGAAAAAGTACTGAGTGATGGTATACGTATATCGGTGATGCGTAATCACCTAAAGCCTGGAACGCTGCGGCCGGACCCAGATATACCAGAGGACTCTTACGATTTATGGAAGCCAAGCCTTTCGCCGACACCCAGTCTGCTACGTGAACTCAACAGCGAAGAGATTAGTTCGGAATATTTTGCGGATGAATATAAGGAGTATCTACGACACCCGATGAACGCTGTTCGAATTCACCAGCTTGCGCAATTAGCATTAGGAGAAACTGTCACACTGCTTAGCAAGGAGGCTAGCCAGCAAAACCCTTACCGGGCAATCTTAGCGAGTTGCATCAGTCAACTGTACCCACAAATAGAAACTGAACGAAGATAAACCTGCAGTTTACGCCGAAGATTGCCGACGGCGTATACGCCAATTTCGAATATCGTGTCGCCATTCCCATATACCGTAGCCGACAGCAAAGCTCATCATGGCTAGTGCCAATGTCCAATTAGAATCATCTTCAACTGTTGGTACAGCTATGTCTTGAACACCCATAACATCACTGTTTGGTATTGCCGTATTTCGGCAGCGGTTGGTCTCTGGATTGCGTTCTTGATGAGGTTCGCACGGGACAAGATCTGAACTGGCTGAGGTAATGTTACGGCAACGGTTTGTATCAGGGTTACGCTCCTGATGATCATCACATGGCACCAGCTGACGCTGTTGACTACCAATTGTTCTGCAACGATTGGTTTCTGGATTCCGTTCCCGATTTGGACCACATGGCACAAAATTTGATCCAGTATCTATACTGCGACATCGGTTGGTTTCTGGGTTACGCTCCTCGCCGCTATCACAAGGGACGAACTGAGCCCGCGATGAATTAATTGAGCGACAACGATTGGTTTCTGGGTTCCGTTCTTGCCCCTCAATACATGGTGTCAATGTATCGATTTCTATACTGCGACAGCGGTTTGTCTCAGGATTACGCTCTTGACCCTCTTCGGGGCACGGTCGCAAAGCTAGCTCTTGGTTATGTTCTTCTGGTGTAGCGTCGAATGTCTTCCGCCAATTATCGTCGCCAAACCATGACCATGATGCAGCTTCCGGCATTTCAGCAGGATAAGTGACTGATTCAAGCTCTTGGTTAGCCTCGTTCAGTAAATATACTGTACCGCTCGGTGCAACCGGTAGCTGCAGATCACTGTCTATTCCGTGCCAAGCACGGTAATCTTCCGGCCCGAGCACGCCTTCCTCAAACCAGTGAATAGTATCTTTTCCATCCACCTGTAAGCCACAACCCTGGAGTGGAATGGTTTCATTTGTCGGATTGTGAAGCTCGATAAAAGCGTTTTCCTGACGTGGATATTCACTACGCGGACCCTGCGGGTTCGGCAATAACTCAGAAAAAACAATTCCCTCGCAGTACAACTCATCAACTGATTCCTCTATATCATCTGTTTCTTGTTCTTGATCGTCCTCCTCGGCTTCATCAGAGTCATCGTTTTGTTGCTGATCATCTTCTTGGCTATCATCAGTTGACTCACTAGAGCTCTCGTCTTCATTATCAACCTCTTCCCGGGAAGAGTCATTGTCTTCACCAGATTCAAGCTCTTCGTCATCGGCCTCTTCATCGATATCGCCAGTATCAGAAACTTGGCTAATTGGAGAATCGACTGGTAATACCTGGAAGTCAAGCGCATTATCATACGTGTTTTGTATTTCACCAGAGTCAGTAAATAATCGCTGCAGCACATTACCCCGTTCAGCTGCGGGAGCAGGCTGACCAAGAGCACTATCAGCTGTGTCGCCCCAACCTACCTGATCGACCACCCACCAGCTATCTTCTTGCTCGTCGTTAGGCACCGATAATCTTATATGGCCGTGACTCTCGGCCGAGCCAGCTGCAATCTTTGCGTCAAAGTCCGCATCAGGAAATGCGTCAATGTAGTTATTTGAAACCAGCGTAAAGAAACCTTTTGATTCGACAATAAATAAGCTGTCATTTGGCTGCGTACTGAGGAGTTTGCTATCCCAATTACCGCCTAAACCTGGCTTGTACTCTAACCGCCAATCTGAAATATCGATCGATTCTTCTGTTTCATTATACAGAACCAGATACTCGCTACTTGAGTCTGCCTCACTGCGTGTCTGCAGCTCGGCAATATGGAGACCGTAACGAACCAAAACAGGAGTTGGTGTATTTGCGCGCGCAATCGTTATGAATTGAAGCGGGATCGCTATTATAAAACTAATGGCCACAACGACGGAAGCAACGGTTTTTGGCATATTACTGGACATGGTACCGTCCATACATATATAAATGCAAACTATCTAAACCTCTCTCAAAAAAAATCCATGTTACAATAATGGTGAGAGCTACTTAGAGTAAGTAGCTTAAATATTTATCAACACAGGAGGGATAATTGTATGCTAAAGAAAATAATTGATGAGACGAAAGATGCTGTTGTTTCAGCGGTGCAAGGAGTGGATGATATTCTAAGTGCAGTAACTGGCACGGTTAAGAACCAAGTTGTAAGCGTGCTGAAAGGCGTGGGCGAGGTTGGTGGCTCAGCCGTAGAGGCAGTAGCCTCAATTACAAGTGGCGCTATCAAAGGTATGGGCGAGGTCGGCGGCTCAGCTACTGACACAATCGCTAACACAATGAGTGGTGTCGTGAAAGGCGCCAGTGAAGTTGGTGAGTCAGTCATTGACGCTGTTCGTGGTGGTGTACAGGGTGTCGTTCAGGCAACAGCTGAAACTGGTGGAGACGTCGGTCAAGCAGCCGTATCGGCAGTTCGTGGCGCGATTAAAGCAGCTGGGGAAGCCGGTACTGATACAGCAGAAGCAACTCGCTCAGCAGTTGGCGGCGCGCTAGATGCCGCTACTAGCGTTGGCGGTGATGCAGTAGAGAAAGTTCGGGACGCACTACTTTCTACCGCAGAACTACCACGAGACGTAATTGAATCTGTCTTCAAAGGATCTGATAAAGAGCAGTAGAGGTCGTTATCTTTACTATTATAAAAACCCCTCATTTCAGAGGGGTTTTTAGATATGGGAACATAGATGCCAAGTGCCAAAGTAGGCTGATTGGTTTATACTGATAGATATGACTCAGATTTATTGTAGAAATTGTGGCAAGCTGATTCGAGCATCTTCAAATTTTTGCCAATTTTGCGGCACCGCCCAACATGGTGAAGCAGCTATGTCTCAAAAAATTGCTAAACCACATGAACCTCGTTATGCAACCAACGATTCTATCATTGATCCCGAGCAGTGCATTGATAAACGACGGCTGTGCCAACGCGCAGTTTGGTCGTTCTTCCTGAGCTATATCGGGAAAACCAACTTACTTCTATTGCTGTTTCTTATCGGCGTTGCATTTGAGCCGCTTTTATTTGGCTCGGTATTAACTGCTTATGTTTTGTTGCTCTACGTAGTAGCGGTAATTGTTCGACAAAATTATTACTTTGAGGTGAATACATCGTCTTTTAGAAAAGAGCACGGCGTAATACATAAAATTGACGTGACTATACCTTTTAATCGGATCCAAAATGTTAATGTTACCCGCAGCTTAGGAGATAGAATTTTAGGCTTAGCCAGAATCGACATAGAATCAGCCGGGAGCTCGCATACAAATACTGAAAATAAAGTAGGGAGTAGCGACTCATTAGCAGAAGGCCACCTGCCAGGTGTCACACTGGCCCAGGCTGAAGAAATACATGACTTACTGTTGGATAGATTTAGTAAAATTCAAAACACAAATCAACGAACTAGTCCTTAAAGTATTATGTAATGGAAGCAGAATGCCTGAATTATTTGTCTTTTCGTTGTATCTCCTCATAGAGAAAGTAATTACTAGCTAGACCAACAACCGAACCTAGTAAGGCAACGCCAAAGACCATTAAGAACATGGCAGTAACTCTTCCGGCATGAGTTACTGGGTAGATATCACCGTAGCCGACGCTTGTTGCTGTAACAACCGCCCACCATAACGCATCAAAATACGTATCTATTCGATAGTTTAGTGTTGTCTCGAACAGATAAAAAGCTGATGACCCAACAAATATAACGATTGTTGAAAACAAAGCGATAAAAATATAGCGAGAACTGTTACGAGAAATGTGTTCGGTCGCCTCGCTGAGTTTCCGAATTCTTGCATAGAGGCGAACGATTCGCATCAGTCGAATCAACTGTACTGATCGGAGCGCTTGATAGGTGCCACCAGTAATCGGAACCGAGGCTAGCAGGAGGTACCAATTTTGTTTGAAATATTTTTTTCTATTGGTTGCTGTAGAGAATTCATATAAAAAGTCTGCTAGGAAAGCTAGAGCGATAAAAATATCGAGTGTGTAGATTAAGCGTATCTGTGCATCGCTGAACTCGGAACTCAATTCTAAGATTAGCATAGCCGCAGAAAGTATAGCTAACCCGCTAATTGCTATATCACGAGCTATTGATTGCCGATGCGGGAGCAGCTGTATGACTAATTTCTTCATACGTACATTGTAACAATATAGTGCAGATATATTGCCATTAACATTAGCAAGGTATTACGCTGACAGGCTTATGATGTTGGCCTATTGGCTCTGTGTTCATCTCCAGCGCGACTGATTTTTCGCAAGACAGAAGTCCAGCTGTTCTCTCAAGCCGTTCACGAACACAAGAGAGCCCTTCTTCGCTTGGCTGAAAGTCTGGCTTTAAATGCTGCAAACTATTGACGACCTGAAATACTAGTTCGTCAAGATCATCTTGGCTGGTAACGCCGTAAACATGGGCTAGGTCATTGACTGCGTTCGAAAACAAAACATCTTTTACGGAATCATCTGGCTCGCATGGTATGTCCGGATGGCCTGTGCTGAATGTCTTTTCTGGCATATGCATATACATTTCTCCTTCTGCAAATAAAAAATCCGAGGTTCCTTTTGTGTCAGAAGCCTCGGATTTTTCTGTTATATTTCGTTTTTTTAGGAAGCTTCAGTCCACGCTTGAGCGCCAATGATAATACCACCTTCAATTAGCTGTGTGGTTTGATTATATTGGGTATGGGCGTATGTGGCTTCCATACGGACATATTTACACGGTGTGTGTATCAAGTCAACATGATTCATAAACCAATGGTTTTATGCTTCGCGTATTTATAGACAACGGCTGCGACAAAACCAGTTATTAGACCGCCCCAGAGTATATCCAATATGACTATATGAACTGGCCAGGCGGAAATTGTAGCGAAATTAGTTAATTCGTATGTGCCGTAGGCCAACATGCCGAAGACGACACCTTTCTTCAGCGCCTGACGGACAGACGACTTCATCTGCAGGGATGGCTTGACGATGAGAATTACGATACCGATTGCATAGGCAATATAAAATGACATAGCGGGTAAAAGCCGTGGTGATTCACTAATGATCGACTCCAAAGCTGGTTGATATACGAGCGGAGTCATAATGCTCAACCACACCGCATCTACAGCTAAAAAAAGACTGATCGATAACCAATATACTGGAAGTTTCATCTGCTTTGTATAATACCCCCACTTGTAGTTTAGTCATATTTGATAGAATAATAATAGTAATAAATCACATAAAAGGAGTTTTTATGCGCGTATCCTGTTTTATCGACCCAAGCTGTCCGTTCTGCTGGATCACTAGTCGGTGGTTGAGCGAAGTAGCCGAGAAACGCAACCTAGAAATTAGCTGGGAGCTGTTTAGTCTGGCCTATAAAAATAACGAGTTAACTGGTGGAACATCTGGCGACAAAACAAAAGGTCACCTTGCTGGTCAGCGTGTCTTACGAGTCATGCAACGAGCACGAAAAGAAGGCTCATCAATTGCACCACTGTACCGTGACCTTGGTAAGCTCAAGTTTGTTGATGATAAGCCCTACGACGACGGAACCATTCGCTCAGTACTGGCTAGTAACAACTTACCCGAACGATTACTAGAAGCTGCTGACGACACTTCGATTGACGATGAGATAATTGTATCGACTGACCGAGCAACAGAGCTAGTTGGTGACGATATTGGTGTACCAACAATTATTTTCCATCTAGGCGACGGCACACAACGTGGCTTTTTTGGCCCAGTACTCACGAAGCTACCAAGTGAAGAGGCTGGCCTTCAGCTGTGGGATGGAGTAGTCTCACTTGCATCAATCCCGGAATTCAGTGAACTAAAACGCGGCAGAGATGGCAAACTCGACACCAAATCTACTGCTCGCCTGCTCTCATAACCAAACTGAGGCACTTGCGACTTATCAGATGTGTGTAATACGCGTCTGTAGTACTTGCTCGTACTCGGGGAAATAACGACTAATAACAGGTAAGTCAAATGTAGTGAAGATAGATTGTTGCGGCTCGCGCTCGAGTAGAAATAAAAATGATTCCCTCATCAACCTATCGGGTAAAACCACCCCGTTGGTTAATTGCTTATAGTACTGCTCGTTAAGTGAAACTGTGTGATCCGTGCGAGTGCCGTCTCGTCTGGTAATTGTCACCTTAAACAAAGCATCTGGAAACTCTTGTAGTTTCTTGATTGCGATGTCGGTCTTGCGTGGCATTGCGGTTACGCTTTATTTATGGTCTGTTTTCTATCCGGACCAACTGAAATAACTGATATGGGTAGTCCGACTTTATCCTCAATGTAAGCAGTATAGGCACGCATTTGCTCAGGAATGCTATTCCATTCTTTTACTCCGCTAATATCTTCTTGCCAGCCTGGAAATACTTTGTAGACTGGTTCTGTGAAATCATTCATATTAAACGGTACGGTGTCTTGTTTTTTACCGTCTCGCATGTACTGCTTACACAGCTTCACCTCGTCAAAACCAGACAATACATCACCTTTCATCATATAAAGCTCCGACACACCACTCAACATACAAGCATACTTCAGCGCAACAATATCTAACCAACCACAGCGCCGCTCTCTACCGGTTGTGGCGCCGAACTCATTGCCTTGCCGCTGCATGGTTTCGCCAATGTCTCCGTCAAGTTCGGTTGGGAATAATCCACCGCCTACTCGCGTACAGTATGCTTTAAATACTCCAAATACTGAGCCGATATCGCTCGGAGCAATACCCAAACCTGTGCAAGCGCCACTGGCTATAGTTGTTGATGAGGTCACGTATGGATATGAGCCAAATTCTATATCGAGTAGTGTACCTTGAGCGCCTTCGGCCAAGATGCGTTTACCCGCATTCAACTGCTCCCTGAGATAATATTCACCATCAACAATTTGCAACGAACGCAATAACTCAATAGCTTTATACCAATGCTGCATACTGGCTTCAATATCGTGGGGAAAGCCCATCCAATCTAGTAACTCAATGTGTTTTTCGATGAGCTTAGCAAGTTTTTCTTCAAAGTCAGGCAGCAGCACATCACCGACTCGAATACCTATGCGTGCTGTCTTATCCGTGTAGGTTGGACCAATGCCGCGTAACGTACTGCCAATAGCAGCCTTACCTTTGCGTTTTTCGTATGCCGCATCAAGTAGTTTATGAGTTGGTAAAATCAAGTGTGTCTTTTTTGAAATCAGAAGCTTGTTAGTTACATCTAGTTGAGCCTGCTTTAGCATAGCAACCTCATCTTGCAAAACCAGCGGATCAAGTACGACACCATTTCCTATAAGATTGGTTGTATCGTCTTGAAATATTCCCGAAGGTATGGAGTGGAGGACATATTTTTTATCATCAAACACAAGCGTATGCCCGGCGTTCGGACCGCCTTGAAAACGAGCAACAATATCATAATCGCGCGCTAAAACATCGACAATCTTGCCTTTGCCCTCATCACCCCACTGCAATCCTAATAATACGTCTACTTTACTCACGAATATTAGTATATCAGCTCAAACTGACTTCTCGCTGCTTTCTTATATCTCGAACTTTTGTACGTGGTCGTTTAGGTTGCCTAAAAACTCTTTGGCTTGCTTACGAGTCATGGAAATCCGAGCAACAATATGCTGCTGGTCAGGTTGTGGAAGGGCTTGTGCAAAGTTCAGCGTAACGACATGTTCGTTTGAGCCAATTAAGTACGAATCAGCGTGTAAAACTGGTGTTTTATTTGGGTCTAGATTAAAGTTGACCTTCTTGTTGTCATTTTTAGATTTATCCATAAGAACTCCTTTTGTTAGTAGCTGTTCTTATCATAGCAGGAGGCGGTATACTTAAGCTATGGCTGACGACGATCATATAGATAAAGAGCTTCTCGCTAACGGCGACCCCCGTAATGTTATTGACAGATACAAAACTTGGCGAGTAAACGCGGTGAAATCTGACTTAGCAAAACGCGCCTTCCCACTTCACGTTGCCATAGAGAATTATCAACATGACTATAATATTGGCTCGATTGTTCGGAGTGCGAACGCTTGTAACGTGTCGGGTGTACATATCATCGGGAAGCGACATTGGAATCGCCGTGGCGCTATGGCGACAGAAAAGTACCTAGAGCTATATCACCATGCAGGTATCCCGGAATTTCTCGAATGGGTAAAGGAACAACGACTATCTGTAATTGGTGTCGACAATATTCCGGGCAGTACGCCGCTAAGTAAGGTCAGCCTTCCAAATAATGCCGTCTACATATTCGGCCAAGAAGGTCCTGGATTATCAGAAGAAATGGCCAAGGCGTGTGAAGAAATCATTGCTATTGAGCAGTTCGGGTCTACTCGATCAGTCAATGTCGGTGTCGCCGCTGGTATAATACTCTACCAATGGCTCCAGCAGCATGCTTTATAGCTTGTCCGTGCGCTGATATTAGCTAGTTTGATTCTCGCCGACGTTGTCGGTGTTGAAGTCAACGTCAGATGCGTATGATTCCCAGGCTGCTTCTTCAGATTCACTGAGCTCTGTGGCGCGCTGCGCCCAATCAGACACGCTGGCTTGTTCTATATCAACAACTTCCCCGACATCTAGCATCGGCGCGCCAGCTAATTGCGTTAAGTTTGTCTCGACGAATATAATCTGCGCGGCGGATAAGTTCACTTCTTCTACAAGACCAAATGTCTGGACTGCTTTTCGTGCCATTAAGGTGTAGGAGTCACCCGGTTGTGCTTCATAGGTATAGGCAGCCGGCGCTTCCTCGACGACAGCGTCCTCTTCAGTAGCCGATTCATTGCTCGCCTCTCCCTCATCGGTTTGTGTATCTAGGATTTCCTGCGCCACAACACTATCATTTTGCAAAAATGAGCTCGTCGTCGCTAAGAAAAATGCAGCCGAGAACAAGAATACAAAAACACTACTTGTGAGCATTAGTTTTATCATTATAAACCCCTTATCCCCACCACTTTTGTTTTATAGTTACGTTGTTTATTCTATCAATCTGTCAAGCTAAGCACAAGGACGTTGTTCAGAATGTAACTTGTTTGCCTGACCTTATTTGTTTTTATGCTCAGAGTAATCAGTAAATATTATTGAAGATGGCGTAAGCCGAACTACTACATACGTACCCTCTTTGAGCGAAGTAACTGGCGGTCGATAACTTCCTTCACTGTATGATCGCTCTTGAATCATATAATTAAAGATGTCTTGCTGTTTCATACGATCAGTTTCTAAACTAGCTTTAGCCTGGATTTGTGCAGTTTTCATAGAACCGGGTTCATAAATCGTCAGCGCTGACTTTCCGTTCGACATAACTGAACGAGCTTTTCGGCTAGCTGATTTTGTTAATATGTATATACTACCGTCATCGTCAAGTGTATAGTGGACAACCGCCCCGCTAACGGCATCCTCACGGTCATCAAACGTTGAAAGTACACCAACATCCTTATTACGGATAAATTTGGAAGCTTCTTTGTTTGGTATGTCCATAATGGCATATGAATCGTCTAGCTCTTCATAATACCGACCGCTACGTTGGTCATACTGGCCACCACTTAGGCGACGAGACTCGATATAATGTGCGAAAGTAGCGGCTGCAGTAGTGTTAACGAACCGCACAGCATACTGTTTGCCTCTTGTTAATAACGTCACAGAAGCGAACATGCCGACCTGGTTCGAGGTGACTCCCGAGACAATATCATAAGTCAGGATATCCTTCGTGACAAAAAATGGCTTTTTATCAAGATAGATTACCCGCTTGTCCGTAGCAACCAAAAGACACCACCCGTCAGAGCCAAGGCCATACACTGCTGCACCAATTTTCTCATCATGATAAATTATCGAGGGTATAAAACGGCATTCTGGACGCAAGACTGTAAAGGGGCCTAGACCTGCCTCTTGAAGCTGCTTGCGGACGCGTTCTGTATGTTTATATCTCTGCATCTATAGCCAAGCCTTTCCTTGCAATAAAACTTACTGCTATATCACCTCGAAACTAACCTCATTATGACAGGAATTGTCGAACAATAAAATATAACCCAACCAGAACAGTTAAACCAATCAGCGCTTCTGCGGCGCTAAAGAAAGCGATTCCGGTTAGCTCAGCCGTAGTGGTTATGTCGGAGACGTGTGCAGAAAAATACCTGCTGCCTGCGCAGTTAAATGTATCAGCGACAGTAATGATGCCGTTGTAAATGCCGGGCTCATCATATTGGTGGAATAACGTCTCAAAACCTTCATCTGACTGAAATGAAAATTGCTCTGAGCGCCCGTCGCCCCAGTCAATATAAGCCGTGAATGGATTTGTGCCACGGACTGATGAGATTTTTAGTGGTATAGCATTTTTTTTATCCATATTCCAAAATCGGTATTGTTCAAGCCGCAAATCACTACTGCATACACCACGAATCGAACTAAACTCTAACTCGATCTCGTCTGAAGGATCGCTGCATGTCTCACTAATGCAGGCTACCGCGTAGAGCGTATGCCTGTCGCGAGTTGCAGAAAAAACCGTCGACCAACTTCCGTCAGCATTTGAAAAAACTGAACCGACCGCAACACCATCGCTATAAATTTCTATTTGTACATTTGGTTGCGAGCTCCCCATAATTTGTACTGACTGAGACGAAACTATACTATCCGACAGTGGCGACAATATAATCGGCGAATTTGGAGAAATTATTTCTGGTACTTCATTTTCACTTACTTGATCCGAACCAGCTGGATCTGGCTGCTCAACAGTTGGTTGAGGGACAGGACGAGTAACAATGAATGAGTGATCGTCGCTTTTTTGGCTTTGCTCAGATCCATCTTGGGCAAAAACAGAATAAGTATGCGTACCAACACCGATAACCTCAGCTTTGGCAGTAATTAGATACCTACCGGAGCCATTGGCAAATGCCTGGAGCGTAACTGCACCATCATTAAGCTCAACTGTTACTTGCGCACCTGGCATACTGTACCCATGAAATGTCATCATTTGGTTGGCATTAAATATAAGCGATGGGTCCAGCCGTAGGGTCGGAGATAAAAATACTTCGACTTCTGTACTCTGTTGCTGCTGAAATGCTAAGTTGACACTAAATCTGCTCGACTCATTCCCCTGTTTATCTTTATACTCCAAACTAATGTCGCTCGTGCCAGCTGGCAATGATTGAATAACTTTACTAAAATAACCTTGGTTATCTGCTTGAGTTGTTCCAATCTCTATGTTGTTTCGATAGATAGTAACGAGTGCCTTGGGAGAAGCTTTACCCGAGGTGGCCAATGACGTATCCGGCACAGTCACCTGGACTGGTTGTTGAGCGAAAGCTGAATGCATAAATAGTAGGGTAGCTACGACAATGCTTGTGAGTGTTAATATAGATAAGTATGCGCTTGAGTAGCGAGCACGAGATTCAATCATAGAGCTCCACCCACTCTAGAACCTCTCTAGTTGTCAATCGACTTACCGCGTAGCACCTTAATCGCTAAGCTTATCCGTCTTCGTAACTTCCAAATAATCACCGAGAGGATGAAGACCGCACCTGCAATTGGTAAAATAATTTGATACGGAAAGACAATAAAAGATGTTTCGGCGGTAAGTATTTCATTATCTGCGCCATAGACTGCAGTCAGATGAGCGCTATATTGACCAATCCGAAAACCTGGTTGGTCCCAGTTTGTTATAGTCCGGCGAGTAGCGCCAGGGATAACATTGCGTTCCTGCAGATCAATCGTCGCTACTGATCGACCAAACATATTTTTTATCTCGATAGTACCGGTTGGACGGAAGTGTACGTTACCATTATTTTTGATACGAGTTTCTAGTTCTATCTGATTTTGGTTGCTCCAAGTATTTTGAGTTGGCCGAAAAGAAGATACCTCAGCTGACTCGTCAACATCACCAGCAATACGAACTAAAATGACTGGCGCAATCTCTTGACTAACTAGTGCGGCCGTACCTTCTTGCTCGGGAGGAATAGTTCGAAATACCAGAGAACCAAAGTGCCCGCCTGGCTCAGCACTTTCTGGTACAGAGATGACCGTAGAAAACACCTGAGTCTGCTTCGGTTCAATTTCGATTGTCTGCGGATCTACTGAAATCCACTGCGCCAAAGAATACCCGGTTGTCTCTTCAGTCAGAGCAACTGCCCCGTCCTCGCCTTGGGGTATAAAATTCTGAGCCGAAACATTTATGTTAATATTTTTGTCACCCCCATTCGTTAGGCGAAATGTGCTAGCAATTTCATCACCCGGGTTCGCCGACAACTCTAAAATCTGTGGCGATACAGCTAACGTGATTGCTTCATTTTCTTGGATTGAGTCCTGTGCTGTGACCACAAAAGATAACATGAGTAGCGAACAAATGGCCAGAACCCACGTAGATACAATCGATCTACTGATACGAAAAATCAGTTGCTTATATTGGTTCAAACTTATCTCCACGTTATAACTGTTTGTATTGTACGATATATTCTACACAAACGCTAGATGTGGCCATACCTTGCAAAAAATCGTGACTACATTGCCGGACTGGACTAATATGTCGAGACAACGGTATAAACAATAGTTGTTTGGTAAGTACCAGCTGGAGTTGTGGCATCAATACCGACTTGATGCCCGACTCGCGTCGTCTCTATACCCACGGTTGCGGTGGCATTATCGATAACTTGTTCGTTTGAAGTCGTAAAACCTGCCCATAAATCACCATTAAATTGAGCAATGTCTTCGGTGGTGTATCCCCATGATTCTGTACCAGCACTAGTAAATGATGTCGGTGTGCCATTTGTGCCGGCATGAGCGTCTATATCATCCGAGCCGTTGGAGAGTGAGCCAGTGTGCCGTATATATACTGTATAGCCACCAGTTGCATTGGTTGATACTTCCAAGTCATGGGCAGCTATGCCATTCAGTGAAGCAGTTACGCTATTGCCAAAGTCAATACCGCTGCCAGTTGATGCAGTATTTGTAGTTGATCCGTTAACTGTTTGGCCACTTATAACTGATTGAGTTGTGAAGGTCAACGTTGGCTCAATTGTCAGCTCAACCAGCTTTCCATCTTCGTACACAAATGCTAGGACTACGCTGTTTACAACTGTAGAACAGCTATCGCTGTAGGTTGTTACTAGACCGTAATAAGTAGTGCTAGCTGTTGTACCATTATCAATAGCGCCGAAGACGATATCTCCGCTAGCACCTGGTGTTTCGCCGCTACCGTTTTCTATTCGTAATACGCCGTTCGTCGTTGTATCTTCTGTCCATGATCCTGCTGTAACAACGCTTGAGCTATCAAGCGTAAACGATTGTGTGTCTATACCTGTCGGTATGGACCCGCCGCCATCTGCTGCATCGTTCAAGCTCACGTCTATACACTGTAGTGATTGCCCAGTACTAAACCCGCTAGCGGACAACGTATATGCAGCCGTTTCTCCCGGTCGAGGATCAGACATGCTAATTGATGCGTCTGATAAAGTTGCCGCTGAAGCAATCGGCACTAAGGCGACTGAAGCCACTAAAATAACACTTACTATAATAACTACTAACTGCCAACCAGCAGTGTATGTCATGTTTTTCATAAATTCCCTCTCTTAAATCTCCGTCACTTTTAATTGTACATGTACTCGAGCATGAGCACAATAGTCTTACTTCTCAATTAGTGTACGAGCAGCCGGCACAATAGTCTTACGATATCTGTAGATAAATGCGGCGCCTGCAAGACCAATAATCACTAGTAGACTCTGCTCAAGCTGTGGTAGTACCCATAATTGATACGAAGAATCGCTGTATGTCTTGCCGTCAAACACTATATCAGCCGTTATGACGTAGCTGCCCCAAGAATCTGGTAGCTGCCAATCATAGGTAATGTAGTCAGCTGTACCGGGTAGGAGGAAAACCGGCTCAAGCTCAACCTCTTTAATGTAACTTTTATTGTTGCGAATAGTAAGTTTTGGACGGGCAAAATGATGATTATTGCCTCGGTTCTCTAAACGGTAGCGAATCGCTCTGTTCTGCCCAGAACTATCAAAAGGAAAGGTGTTGGGCTGCGGCTCAATCACCAAATCGCTCTTCAGCGCACCAGCAACCGTTGTTAGCACGGGCACGGTTAGCTCTGGGATAGCTCGAAGATTATCAGGATTCGAGACGGTTGATTCACGAACCAATGGTTGGGCACGCAGCTGAAAATAGTGCCCTCCTGGGCTTGCATCTTGCGGTGGTGTAATAAAAATATCTATATCAACTGGTTCATTTGCCGGTAAAATGATGTATGACTCAGAAAGTTCTACCCATTGACGTACATCAAACTGTTGCTGAAAAGCTGGTACGCGCACCACCTCGTTGTCAACCAAAAGCCCCTCAACGCTGATTACGTAAGGCAGCGACTGATTGCCTTGATTCGTTATTTGTAGTTGCTTGGTAGTCGTCTTGCCTGGAATAAGAGCTGTTTCGATAATAGCTGGGGTAATTCGCACACCGATGGTTTCATCAGCTGGCTGAGCGTACGTCGTTGTGTTTTCTCCAATAAAAAATGTTGCTAAAGTGATCAGAAAAGCCGATACAATCCACGCACACTTATGGCTCAAACCAACCAATACATATCTATAATGCATACCCCTCCTAATACAGCGCGGTGGCGCTGTAAATAATATTAGTCTGGTACTCACCAGCTGGCTGATCCCCGTTACTCGTTACACGACTAGTTATGGTAAATATCTCGTCCACAATCGGCGAACCAGATACGGGCCCTGCATTATCAACCACAATATCGCCATCTCCACTCAGCGAAAACGGCGCATAGCACGGCGGTGCCCCACCACCTGGACACGGGTTGTCAGAAAAACGATCAATGCCCTGAACAACTGGATCATCAGATGTATAACCAAAGCCGACGCTTGAAGTCAGCCACTCAGCAGGATCGTTGTAGCTGCCACCGCTAAACATAGGTATGGAGCCATTTGTGCCACTCAATACCGTGCTGGCACGAGCGCGAACAACGTAACCATCTTTGGCATTGGTTGAAGTCGTTAAAGTAATGTCTTTCGTATCAGTAAAGTCGTTCGAAACATTAAGGGCATCAAATGTAATGCTCGATTGACTAACAGAAAACGTAATGCTTGGCGCTACCAGCTGACCAGAGCTGCTTACCTCGGCTTGATTACCAGCATTATCGGTTGCCCGCACGGTAAAGAAATAGAGCTGAGTCGTCGTTAAATCTAGACTTGTTGCCTGTACGCTCGTATCTATGCTGACATCAGTCCAGTCTTGCACGCTAGTACCTCCTTCAGATATACCAATAGCGTATTCATGGCTAGCAATCCCTGATAACCCACCGTCAAAACTCCAGTTTGCACTCAAGCTGTTCAGCGAGTCGTCGCTATAGGTGATGTCGACTCCAGTCGTATCACCATCATAAACAGTACCAGTCGGGTCAACGGTGTCGATAGAAAAGTCAACCTCACCTGGAGCGTTACCACCAAAGCCTACCCATGCAGAGTACACTCCGGCGTTATCTCTGGTTCGAGCCTGCCAGTGGTATTCTTCAGTATCTGCCAAACCTGTTAAGACAGTATCTGCAGCAACAGCTGTTCCGTTGTAAAAGACTAGATCTCCGCAATCCTGCTCTACATCTAAAAAGGCTGTGTCGGCTGGCTGGACTTCAACGCAAAGTTGGAGCTCATCTTCGTCATCTAGGTCTGAGAGATCAGCCCGGAGCTGCACCTGTGTTTCGTTGGTAAATCCACCAACAGAAATTTCGTTTGCTAGACTTACACGAAATTGCTCAAGATTTTGCGGCTGGTTTGGTGGTGAATTTGGTACTGGCTGCTTCGCGATAACCGTATCCATGTAGGGCGGCAAGTGACCCTCTCCTGAAATGGCACTAATGTCAACCGGGTGCGTATGAGCTGCCGAAGCAGAGCCAGTTCCATTCAGTCTGGTTGACGCAGTGTCAGTTGGCCCAGATGTAGCTACTTGATGATCGGCATGCGTGTGCGTTGCTGAGCCACCTACCGCACCATACGTATCGGCTGGCTTAATAAACCGTTGATAAAACGGCTCGCCAACACCGGATAGGCTCTCCCAGCTACCAGGTGGTGTGCCGTCCCAAAATGTAATTAATCCAGCCGGCGGGCTGGCGTTGCTATCTAGCTCACCAAGCACTGCATTGATAAACGGCGGCTCATGACTAGCGTTCGGTGACGTGCCACTAAGTGAGTGCTGGTGCGTGGTACTCGCCCCTGCGCTAGCTGGGCCGCTGCCACCATCAATTGCTGTACCACCCGTAGCAGCGGAGGTGTCTCCGCTCACGGTATGTGTATGAGCTAGACTCCCGCCGGTCGCCCCAATAGTATCTTCTCCACGTATATAATTATCATCTTGCACCGCGTAGCGCGTCCAGCCAGCCGGCACAGTATCATCAAAAAACGCGATTATACCAGCAGGCAGGCTTGTTGGCGTACCCGAAGTATCTGATCGAATGAATTTGAGCTGACGATAAGGCGGTATGTTACTGGACTCGTCAAGAGTCGGCGAAATTGTATGGCCATGACCTGGACCAGCCAACGCACCTACACCGGCATCACCACCGACGGTGACGGTCGTAGGCAAGACGTCACCATCCGCAGTATGGCTATGTGTCTCTGAACCTCCAGTAGCACCATAGCTAGATGCCCCCCGTGCAAACCGTTGATAATATGGTTCACCAGGGTTGCAAGAAATACAAGTCCAGCCGGCTGGCGCAGTAGCACCGTCATGTAGCAAAACCATGTTACCCGCCCCATCATCGGTCGTCAGTTCAGGAATTACATCGTATTGACTTAATGCTGACCCATCGGCGTACACGACCCGAAAACAGTATGTCGTGTCCGATGGAGCGCTAACGTCCTGTAGCGCAAAATCCCATAAACCATAGTCACCTATCACAATCGGGTTTATATTATTGGTAAAATTGTTTGATTCGGTGTAGCTTTGTATCTCTGGATCACCCAAGGATGGAGCTGGGTCGTTTAAGTTTGCTGTTAGCACGTCACCATCAGTCACACTCGGGTTATCTTGATACCGAATATCGCCGCTGCTTGTAAGCACATCAATATATGACTCGTCATTGAAGCTCGGGTCACAAACCTCTCCAGCTCGCTGTGCATACTGTAGCTTGAATGATTCACCAGACTGACCTAAGTCTGCAACGCTTATAGACAAACTAAGTCGCAGACGAAATGGCAGACCGATTGATATAGCACCGTTATCCTGAGCAGCCAGCGCTAGTCCGACGTCATTGTTGTTCCGGTTATGAAACCAGCGATAGCTTGACTGGGTAATGTCGCTTGGATCTTGTTTTTTGGCAATAATCACTTCAATAAATGGAGGTAAGTGAACCACCCCAGAATAATCAGAGGCTGTAATCGTATGCGTATGATTGCCGCTAGCGCCACTGGCGCCAGAACGAGCAGTATCTGTTACTGACGAAGTTGAAGTAATTATTGTGCTATTTGGGTGATCGTGTGAGGCTGATCCACCGCTGGCACCAAAACTAGTCGTTGGCTTTAGAAACCGTTCATAGTATGGACCTGTTACATCGGAGCGTAGCTGCCAATCGGCTGGCTGTTCGTCATCCCACATGGCAACCATATTTGTCGGCGCAGCTGTATCGGCGCCAGCTTGACCTAATACAATCTCTCTATAAGGTGGCTGTGCATCGACTACCGAGGTCTGCCCACTAAACGTGTGCGTATGAGCAGTTGCTGCAGCTACAACCTGTTGACCACCACCGCGCGCACCAAGGCTGGTTCCGTTGTCTGCTCCAATGGTGCCCGTTATATCATGGTTGTGCGTATTTGCCCCACCGGTAACCCCTATGGTGTCTGCTCCATATACAAAACGGTTGTCTTGGGCTGCATAGCGAGTCCAGCCTGTCGGCACACTAACCGACTCGAATATTGCGACGGCACCTGCGGGAATTGTAGATGGCTCCCCATTGTTGTCGTAGCGGATTACACGGAGCTGCCTGTAGGCAGGTAGGTTAGTCTCCGCACTTAAATTGGTTGTTAAGTTGTGGTTATGGCCATTCGTAGAAACGTTATCACTATTCCAGTTTTCAGAAACAGCTGACTCATTGCTGCTTGATATCGCTTGACTGTAGGTATGATTATGAGTTAGCGAACCCCCTGTCGTACCATAGGTTTCTGCGCCCCGAACAAACCGCTGATAAAACGGATCGGCTGGATCACAAGAAATACAGGTCCATCCAGTTGGGATTGTCACCCCATCAAAAAATAAAATCATCCTTCCATCACCTGGAGCCGCATTAATAAACCGGGGGATAACTTGAGTAAAACCACTTAGTGCAACTAAAAATAACGCAAAAAAAAGCAAGAAAAATAATCGCTGCATTTTTCTTAAGCTCTGCCTATATAAATGTTTCAGGAGAATATCGGTAGTAGTTGTCACTATAAAATTCCCTTAGTTTTCCGCACACCTTGCGACTAATCATAACCGATTATCGGGATGCTGTACATGCTTATCAGTGGTATAGTTGCTTACTAATGAGGCACGATGACTTAGCATTTCGGCAACGAAGACGCCGCTTTTCCATAGTGTTACTGGTTTGCTTGTGTGTGGTCGGCTACGGTCTTTTTCACTCGCTGGAGAGTAATCAGGCCGCAGATGAGCCTACTATCCAGCCGTCGGTGCTGTCTCAACGCATAAACTCAGGTGAGTACACGCGTGCTATTGAGGCACTTGGCCAACTTGCAGTAGCTCAGCGGGTAAGTCATAAAGGTTATGACAGGAGTAAATTTAGTCTTGATTGGGCTAACTATGAAGGCTGTGACATGCGCAATCGTATTTTGCAACGTGACCTAAGTGAAGTTCAGCTGGCTGAAGATAACTGCACTGTTTTACGAGGCACCCTTGAGGCTGGTCCATATAGCGGTAAGAATATTGTATTTGAACGTGGTGTTGGCACAAGTGGCGCAATCCATATCGAGCATATCGTTGCTGTATCTGACGCCTGGCAAAAAGGGGGGCAAGATTTATCCGCTGATAAGCGACATCAGTTCTATAATGACCCGCTCAACCTGATCGCTGTTGATGGATCGACCAACCAAGACAAAGGTGGTAAAGATGCTAGCGCCTGGTTACCACAAAAATCCTACCATTGTCAGTATGTAGCTCGACAGATTGCGGTGAAATTACGATACAGCCTTTGGGTTTCACCGCCTGAGCACCAAGCTATGCAAAGACAGCTACAGGGCTGCCCACTACAAGTATTACCCGTTCAAGCCAGCGAGTGACCCCATGCGCCGAATAGACACCTGGTTGAGAAGCGATATACACATCTCGTGGCAGATTGGTTGGACATCAGCCGGGGTTCTCTGCGGTGCGCTTCTGTCAGATTTTGTGCCATATATTCATTTTGCTGGATTAGATTGGTTAGCTATAACTTTTTCTCTGTTCGTTATCGCATTTCTGCGCAGAAACGGTCTTGCTATAATATTAGCCCTCGTCGCAGGAATAAGTCTCGGTTTATATGTAGGAGCAAATGCGCAAGCAAACCTAGCCAGTTTTGAGAAGCTCTATGGCAAAAACCTAACAGTAGAAGGTACTGTATCTGACGATACGACGAGAGGAGATTCAGGTGACCAACGTATTAAGTTACATGATATAAAACTTTCCGGTGAGCCAATCAAGGGCATGATATGGGCAAGTAGCCAAACTGCTGTTGAAATCAAACGAGGAGACTATGTGTCACTATCGGGAGATGTTAGTCCAGGATTTGGCACCATGCACGCAGCACTTTTTGAAGCAACATTAACAGATATACATCGGCCGGTTCCTGGCGATGTTAGCCGAGTTGCCCGAGATAGCTTCGCAGATAAAGTACAGCAACATATCAGCCAACCTCAAGCTAGTTTGGGCGTCAGCTTTTTGGTTGGACAACGGAGCGCTCTGCCACCTGTTATTCAAGACATGTTCCGTGATCTCGGCTTGGTGCATCTGGTTGTGGCAAGTGGGTTTCACTTAACTATTGTGGTGCGCTTCGCGCGAAAGCTCTTTGCCGGCCAATCTAAATATGCGGCAACTGCGACTAGCTTTATGCTGATAGGAGGATTTTTACTACTTACTGGTTTTAGCACCTCGATGGTGCGCGCTTCTCTCGTAACTGGATTAAGCTTACTGGCGTGGTATTACGGACGATCCATTCACCCTGTAATACTTTTATTAGTTGTTGCAGCTATTACTGTGCTCATAAACCCTCTCTACATATTAGGGGATATGGCTTGGCATCTATCATTTGCCGCCTTTGCAGGCGTTATAATCCTCGCGCCATTGATACATGCGTATTTTTGGCACCCAGATAAAAAACCTGGTTTTGTGCGTTATCTAATAATTGCTACTACATCAGCTCAAATCACAACCTTTCCGATTATCGCTATGGCCTTTGAGCAATATTCCCCACTAGCTCTTTTGTCGAACTTATTAGTATTACCTGCTGTGCCGATTGTTATGATGGCAACATTCTTGGTCGGTGTGAGCAGCTTTTTGTTGCCGTGGTTGGCAACCATCTTGGCTATACCGACGCAATTTGGGTTACGCTACATTACGACTGTGGTTGAATACTTGAGTACACTACCTTGGGCTGTAAACGCCGTGTCTATGAGTGGCTTGACTGTAATGGTTTACTACGCGGTCGTATTGTTGTCTGGAGTATATATGCAACGAATTACACGTTTTGATATACGCTCGGAAAATCCTATCGATTAATATTCTTCTTCAACTTACAACAAATAGTGCTTGCTCAGTGCTGTAAGATGTTATTGAGCCGCTAGCCCTTGTAAGCATCAACTATGCGAACTGCTTCATGCAAATCATCCGTTATAACGTATAAGTCTCTGTCTTCTGGGCTTATGGTGTTGGCTTGCTTGACTAAAACAGCTGCGATGAAGCTATCCAGTGGCTCCCAAAACTCAGAACCAACTAAAATAATTGGTATCGGCTTAATGCGCTTAGTTTGCTTCAGTGTCAGTATCTCAAAAAGTTCATCAAGTGTACCAAATCCACCTGGAAAATAAATGTATGCTCGAGCTGCAAAAGACAACGCAACTTTTCTGCTAAAAAAATAGTAGAAATCAACAGATCGGTTCACATATCCATTGGTTACCTGTTCGTGCGGTAGCTGAATTGTCATACCAATTGATACTCCATGTTCGTCAGCTGCACCACGATTAGCAGCCTCCATTATGCCAGGCCCACCGCCAGTGACGACAGATGCGCCCGTACCCCGTACAATCATGTCGGCAAGTCTTCTGGCTGTTCTGTAATGTTCATGCTGCTCATCAAAGCGAGCGGAGCCGAAGAAAGTTACCGTATTCTTATGGTGCTTCAACAAGTTGAAAGCTTGCCGAAACTCTTTGTTTATCTGCTTCATTCGTTTATGGGTTGATGCACTATCAATATCATTGATGTGCAATTTCTCAGCACGAGAAATAGGCTTGAGAGCAGAGTCGTGGCGTAGTACTTTTTTAGCTAATTTTTTTATTTTTTTCATACTTACTACTGTTTAGACTACCGAATAACCCACCAGATTGCAATCTATGTCCGTTTTTTTCTGCAGATTGCATCCTGAGTCAGCTATACTAGTCGCATGCCATTACGATTGCCGAAATTCAAAAACAAACCATGGCCACTGTTTCAGCAATTTTTATCTTCAAAGCCTCTTTTGCTCACTATGAGTGTGTTCAATTGGCCACGCCAGATAATACGACGACTCTACGCCTGGGTTGTTGGTTGGTCAGAAAGTAAAAACGCAGAACGAGCACTTGGTGCGATTGCCGTCGCTGAAAGTTCATTCTTCCCTATCCCTCCAGACCCACTCCTCATTGCTATGACAACCGTACATCCGAAAAAATACTTACGCTTTGCCCTAATATGTACGGTTGGTAGCGTAATTGGTGGCGCCATTGGCTATGCGATTGGTGTTGGCCTTTTTGAAACTATTGGCCTATGGGTTGTCGAAACCTATCACTTGCAAAATGAGTTCGATGTCGTAGGCCAACGTTATGGACAAAACGCGTTTTTGGCGATTGTTACGGCTGGGTTTACACCGATTCCATATAAATTATTTACTATTGCCGCTGGCGTATTCCAGGTTAATTTTCTTGTATTTATTTTAGCCTCGATAATTGGTCGCGGTGGAAGATTTTTCGCAGTAGCTACTGCGATGCATTTCTTTGGCAGCCGTTACAAAGATAAGATAGAGAAATACATAGATCTGCTTTCTCTTGCTTTTGTGGCTGTACTTATTCTTGGTTTTTTTGCAATTAGCTACTTACTCTAGCCACCTGTTTAGGGGAAACCTTCTCATTCCGGAAGCTATCAACACCAGCACTCAGCAAGAGTGCCATTGGCACAGCAAGCAAACCGCCTAATATACCGTAGAGGATGCTACCAATTAAGAATGATACGAGCACCACAATTGGGTGCAAGTGAACCGCTCTCCCCATGAGCATTGGTGAAAGTATCTGGCTTTCTAATTGTTGAATAACGATATACACAGCCGTCACAATTAAGCCGAACTCTAACGACTCAGATAAGCCAAATAGTATAGCTGGAACGGACGCTAGAACTGGGCCGATTAACGGAATAATCTCCAGCAATGCAGCAATAATACCAAGTACTCCAGCAAACGGTACTCCAATAGCTAGCATTGCTAACCAAACAGTTACACCCACCACGCTACTAATAAGCATCTGTCCTAGAAACCAGCGACTCAGCTTCACTTCTGCGCGCAACCAGATATCTTCTGCACGGACTTGATATTCTTTTGGAACGTAGGATACTAATGTTTTCTTGATTGGGTCATACCCGCGCAACCAATATACCGTCAGGACTAACACTGTCAACGACACACCGAAGGCCTGTGCTAATGTCGCGCTAATAAGGAGAGCGAATGAACCGATATCAGTAAATCGTTCTCGTACAATCTGACGAATATCTTGTTCTTGAATCCCAAGTGCCTCGATGACCGGAAACCGTCCAAGTAGATTCGGAATCTCGCTAAAGAACTTTGGCAACTCCTGAGTTAGTGATGGCGCTATATAAAAACCAACACCGGTGAGCAGACCAACAAAAGCAAGCAGCGGTGTTAGCACCGCGATGAATGAAGGTAGTTTATAGCGGTGCAATATACGAACGAACGGTAATACAATAATGGTCAGCATGAATGATACGAGCACGATTAAGGCTACCAGCTGAAGACGCCAAAGCGCGACTATAGCCAATACAATGGCAAGTAATCGATAAATTTGTTTCATAGTTATAGAATTCATGTATTTTATACTTGTTGTTATGGCTTTATTCATACTTAGTGTAACACTTTTTTGGGGCAAATAAGTCAATACAATACAGTTCTGTATGCTACAGTTTAGGTAAACATACAAAGCTCATGAAGAACTATCACATAGAAAAAACGGAAACAATAACAGCCAGCGAACGAGAAAATCTAATAGCAAGCTTGTTGACCTCAGACACAAATAGAGGCCGGCTCCATCAACCAAATGAAGCTTATTTTAATCAACTAATCGGCTTAAATCAGTTTGCAATGGATGTCTACGCCTGGCTCGGACACCATTCAACGCCGATTGATGTTGTTGCCACAATGGATAGCACCTGGCACGCTGCTGATACGAAGGATGTAAAAAATATATACATCCCTGAAGTAATTATTAATAAACAACCCTTTTTGGCTTTATACTTCACGTGTCTTGGTGCATGCTCGTTCCTTGTTGATGAACGCATGGTTAATAAATCTTTTTCCCATGCTGCTAGACAAGGGCTACTGGAGCATCTTAGTATAGAAGCCGGTTTTGGCATCTATGGGCTAAATGCCGTCTATGATACCGATAGTAGCACTAAAAGAGACACGGATAGGCAGGTGCTCAATTTTCTGACGGTAGAACACTACAAAGAATTGTTTGTAGCGTATTGCATGAGAAATACTATATCCTTTACCAGTTACGAGCAGGCTTTACTGCCGTCTGCCCAGGATACCCTGCGGCTTCATTCGCCCGAAGGCAAGCGAAAAAGTTTCGTTCGGCGATACTTACGCAAGAAAAAGTCTATAAAAGAAAGGTTTGCACTCAGCATTCTTAGCGCAATATTCCTAGTATCGTTTCTGTATATGCTCTGGCCGTTTATACCAAAAACATTAAGCCAAGAACAACGTACCATACAGTCAGAAATTATATTGTTGAAACAGCAGTATAATGATTGTCAAAAGGTTCTTTCTCAAATGCATGAAAGTATCATAGCGCCAGATGTGCTCAGCTCAAGAAGCTTACAGCAACAATCTCTGGCTTGCTCAGAGCTAAAACAAGAACACGATCAGCTTGTTCATCGTTTTAACCGTTCTCTGTAAGACCTAGATTCGTTGTTTCTTCTTGCGTCGCGGCCATATAACGACACCAAGTAGCGCGGAAGACGGCAGCCAGCCGAACGAAGTACTGTCAGTGCTTGCCTGCACGTTATCACCAATTACATATATACGATTACTTTGAATTTTTTTGAGTCGCTTCAGCTTCTCTTTCCCTTGATGTCTAAAAATAACGATATCTCCAGGCTGAGCATGTTTGGCTTTTAGGCCAATAACGACCTGACCCGACTTGAAGGTTGGGTGCATACTTTTTCCGGATACTCGACGCAAAAAAATCATTACATACTCATGTTATGTACTTGTGCAGGCAACTATTTTGTAGATGTAAACCACTCGCTCACTTCAGCAATGAGATCGAGCAGTTTTTGGCTAGCCGATGTATCGGTAGTTTTTTTCGCTTGTCCAGCTTGCTTGGTGGCACGCCAGAATAAGTCATGCAGATCAGGTTTTTCTTCCAGGTGCTCTGGCTTAGCATAATCAGTCCATATAACCCATAAGTGATGCTTCACAAGCTCTAGCCGCTGCTCTTTTATCATGACAGCACGCCATTTATCTTCTTGATTGAGTCCGTCATACTTTTGGTTTATACCATGGACCGACTCTGCCTCAATCCGTGCCTGGTCCGGATCATATACTCCGCACGGGAGATCGCAGTGCGCGTATACAGGTTTAATTGAGAATTTTTTCATACATACCCTCCTTCAAATTTATCTACTAGTCCAGTATAACAACTCTTGCTAGTGTTTATGATTTCTTGTAGCTTTTGCTTTTTCGCCACGCTTCTATTTCACCATGATTACCGCTTAATAGAACATCTGGCACGGGCATGTCTTGGAACTCAGCAGGACGAGTGTATTGCGGAAACTCTAGCGTTTCGCCGTCAGCAAAACTTTCAATCTCTGCACTTTGCTCCCCACCGAGAACGCCAGGGATGAGACGAACAACTGCGTCGATTATCACCATGGCGGGAAGTTCTCCTCCAGTTAACACATAATTACCAATTGATACCTGCTCATCGACAAGCTTTGTGATTCGCTCATCATAACCTTCATAGCGACCGCAAATAAAGATCATGCCAGTTTCGCGGGCGGATATATCACGAGCATACGCTTGATTGAAGCTATGACCACGCGGCGTCATTAAAAAAACCTGAGCATCTGGGTCTCGAGATTTACAATCCTCGACTGCAGCAAATACTGGCTCTGGACGAAGAAGCATGCCGTCACCACCCCCATACGGCGTGTCGTCGACAGTACGCCTCGGGCCAATTCCATAATCACGCAGATTAACATAACGATAAGAAACAACGCCGTTATCTTTTGCTTTCTTGAGCATACTTGTCTCTAGTACTGCAGGAAACATGTCGGGAAATATACTAATTATTTGAATTTGCTTCATATACCACTGTATTTTACCACGCAAAAAAAGAGACCCTGACACTATTTATTGTAGTTATCGGGTCTCGTTTTAACACATAAAGCTCCCATCATATATGATGGCTCGCAATGAGCTTGTCGTTTTTGTTTTTTTGTAAAGTGCTTTCGTAAAGTTACCAACAACTCTAGCGTATATAACTATACCTGGTCATTGGCTTGGCTGCAAGCGTTTTTTCGAACTGATTTATATACTAGATATCTAGATCGTCCAGGTCAGCAAGTTCTTGTTTAGCTTTTTTTAAACTAGAGCTTTCTTCTTCGCTTGAATCCTGATTATTGGTATCCGTTTCTTCTGTTGGCTGCTCAGTGCTTTCCTCTGGTTCCTGCTTAGAAGCAGCTTTATCATTAGAGCTGCTGTTGGCTTCTTTATCGTCTGCCTGTTCGGCAGTGTCAATAATCTTAAGGTTATAGCGAGCCTCGTTTTTCGTGCCAAGCGCTCGCAGCAATGTCCGAATACTTTGCGCAGTCGCACCGCGCTTCCCTATCACGCGACCAAGATCCTCTGGGTCGACCAATAGCTCCAATAATACGCCTTTTTCATCAACGCTCCGCTCAATCGTCACTTTATCAGGGTTGCCAACTAGCGACTTTACGATAAACTCTACGAACTGCTGATCAATACTACTCATCTGTCATATCCTCTCATTCAGAAATTAGGAAACGCATATAGTAAATGCGATGCAAACTTATGCTTATCTAAGTATAACAAACTTGGCCCACCCGCAACATGAATTTTAGTTATCTGCTGATTCTTCGTCTGGCTTTGTTTCTTCAGCTACTTCAGAAGTTTCTTCCTCTGTTTTCTCAGGTTCAGCTTTTACTTCAGCCTCGTTTGTTTCTTTTTCTGCTGGAGATTCTTTTGGTTGGTTTTTACGTAACTTGTCAGGATTCTTGGTTGTTCGCTTAACTTCTGTCGCGTCAGGCGTTACCCACTTTGGTAACTTTATACCTTGTGCTTTTAAGATACGAATGACGCTATCGGATGGCTGAGCACCATTACCTAAATAATGGTTTACCTTATCTGCGTCTACTGTCACTTCTTTGCTGTGTGGGTTGTAGGTGCCGATATTAGCTACGACTCGCCCACTCTTGGGTGACAATTGAGCTTCTTGCACAATTATTCTGTATTGTGCGTAGCCTTTACGACCAACTCGTTGCATGCGTATTGCTAGCATAAAAAATCTCTCTTTCCTCTACAGATTGTATCTGTTCTTAGTGGTATCTGCAATCTGCTCTATTCTACAGATAGACTCATCTGATGTCAACTCTGGTAGCGCTGCAGTGCTTTTTCAGCTGCCTCAACTTGACCAGCTTGTTTACTAGGACCGGCGCCTTTCCCAATCAAGGTGCCATCAACGTACACACCAACAGTAAAAACTTTGTCATGATCGGGGCCTTCCTCGCTCAAAACTTTGTAAGACGGCGTGTGGCCATCGTTACTCTGTGCTAATTCCTGTAAATTTGACTTTGGATCCATCCACGAACCAGTAGCCAAAATAGTTTTTAGCGTCACGAGCAGACTTTTGTGTATAAATTCTTTCGCTGCGTCGTAGCCCTTATCTAAATAGATGGCGCCAACCACGGCCTCGTAGGTGTTAGCAAGTATCTGTGCGCGAGCTCGGTCACTGCCACGTCGCTCACCTCGACTTAACCGTAGCATTGATTCAAACTCATACTTTCTAGCAGCTTCACCGATGCTCTCAGTCCGCACTAAGCTACTGCGCCAATTCGTCAATATACCCTCAGGCTCATCATAGTTTAGATATAAGTATTCTGTTACAACCAGTTCAAGTACTGCATCGCCCAGAAACTCCAGGCGCTCATTGTGCTCCTTGACGGTCTTTCTGTGCTCATTCACATACGAACGATGTGTAAAGGCAGTTCGTAGAAGCTCTGTATCATTGAACTCTACTTTGAGCATCGTAGTTGCAAATGTTTTATATGCGCTTGTATCCATAAAAGCTTCTATAACTTCTCTAGCCGAATTCGCTTGAGCGCAAGCAATATCAACTTACTGATGTCTTCATAGGCAATGATGTCAACAGCCTCTGCTGCCGGAAACCATTTGATACCGTTCATCCAATCCTCAGGCTTTAGCTTATCAGTATCGCCTAAGGCTTTTACTAGATATATTTCTGTTGTCATAAGCACCAAGCTGGCTTGTCGGCGATACTGAAAATTTATTTTACCAAGCCAATTCAAAACCTTCATTTCTTGCAAGCCAGTCTCCTCGCCAATCTCTCGCTCAGCTGTTTGACGAGCCTTTTCACCTTCCTCGATATGTCCTTTGGGAATTGTCCAGCGATTTTTTGCATCCTGAATCAATAAAATCTCGACTGATTTACCATCTTTGGTGCGACGAAATATGACCCCACCAGCAGTCGGCTCACGCACTACTTCTTTGATGCTAGGCTTTCGCTTATGGACAAATTTTTTAAACTCCTGGATTGGCTTCGGTCGCTTCATGGCTTAACCTTCTTTCTTCTTCGGGGTCTTCTTGGTAATTGATTTTTTTGGCTTAGCTGTTGGCTTCTTATTGTCTTTCTTGGCCGACTTGCCCTCTTTTTCCTCTTGTTGCTTCAGTAGTGTACCAAGCACGCCATTGATAAATTTGCTTGAATTTTCACCGCCAAATGATTTGGCAAGCTCAATAGCTTCATTTATGACAACTTTTGGTGGAACGTCTTTTTCATGCAGAAGCTCATATGCTCCGATACGCAAGACGATTCGATCCATCCGTGCGATCTGATCAATAGGCCACTCGGGAGCGATTGGTTGAATGGTTGTATCGAGTTCGTCTTGAAACTCGGTGATGTGTTCACACATGCGAGCAATAAAATCAACATCATCAACTATGTCTTTGTAGCGCCGAATGTTACGTTTTAGTACTTTGGCTAGGTTAAACGACGCATCATTGCACGCAAGCCTCAGCTCTTGCTCATACAAGGTTTGCAATACGATGATTCGGCCAAGATGACGGTTCGATGCCATAGATTATTGTTCTCTTAAACGGTAAGGTGCATTGCGTATAGTCTCATACGCAGCTAGATTATTGTTAACTTGCGGTCTTCTTTTTTCCACTCTCTTTTCGAGTGGTGTACGCCTTCACTGGAGAGCTTGCATTAACACGGCGAGCCAGCTTCACAATTGCGTGACTACGGCGCTGACGAGTTCTGCGCGGTGTCGTGCGCTTCTTTGGCTGTCCCATATGACGGCCTCCTTCCTGAATTACCTTGATACAACTTGCCCATAAGTATACCCGAGCCGTGGTTAGAACTCAAGCCGTGCATGTTGACAGATTTGCCGTAACATAATATTTATTATGTTACTACTTCTGGGCGACAACAAAGTTAATTAACCTTTGTGGCACATAGATCGTTTTTAGCACGTCACCTGATTGTAGATATTCAGCAACACGATCGTTGGCTTTTGCTTGCGTCACAATGTCATCTTTTTGAGCATCGGCGGGGACTTCTATATTCGCACGAACTTTTCCGTTCACCTGTATGACAATAGTTATCTTATCTTGAGTGAGATAAGATTCATTGTGTTCGGGCCAGCTACTATGGTGTATCGAATCATTCTGACCGACTTCATGCCATAACTCTTCGGTCATATGAGGGGCAAAAGGAGCCAATAACTGTAGTAGTGAGCTGATAGCAAACCGCCACTGTTCCGATTGCTCAATCTTATTGGCTTGTTTAATCTTATAGTACTCATTGACTGCTGCCATCATGCTGGCTATAGCAGTATTAAACTTGTGCTGCTCTATATCATTGGTAACTTTTTTGATAGTGCTGTGCGCCACAAATAAGAGTTCTTGAGTTACTTGATTATCAGTTTCACCAGTTTTTTTTGATAAAAATTCATGTGCAAGAGTCCATACACGACTCAAGAATCGGTGCGCACCCGGAATGCCTTGTGGATCCCAGAGCACATCGAGCTCAACAGGTGCAGCAAACATCTCGTACAGTCGCAATGCATCTGCTCCATAGCCACTCTCTATTACCTCAAGCGGGTCTACGCCATTACCCTTGCTCTTGCTGAACATTGAGCCATCAGATGCTCGAACTTTACCGTTGTATACCATTTGCTCAAACGGCTCGGGTGCTCCAACCAGACCAAGTTTATAGAAAAACCTCATAAAGAAGCGGGCGTATAGCAAGTGGGCTGTCGCGTGATCACCACCATTGTAAAAGTCTACGGGTAGCCACTTTTTTACCAACTCGGTATCCCACGCTTGCGATGAATCATGCGGACTAATGTAGCGCAAAAAATACCAGCTCGAGCAGACATAGCCATCCATAGTGTCCGTTTCACGCTTCGCCGGTTGATCGCATGTAGGACAAACGACGTTCACCCAATCTTCAACACCAGCTAATACGGAAACGTTACCTCCAGTTGGTTTGTAGTTCTCAATCTCTGGTAATTCGACCGGTAAATCTTCTTCGGGTACCGCCACAGGACCACAATCATTACAGTGAATGATTGGGATTGGCGCCCCCCAGTACCGTTGTCGCGAGATAAGCCAATCGCGCATCTTGTATTGAACTTTTGCACTTGCTTGATGTGCTTTTTTCAGATCAGCCACAATCGCCTCGCGCGCTTTCGCTGAGTTCATGCCATTATATTTACCAGAGTTAATGAGTTCTCCATCACCAGTAAATAGATCACTGTCTTTGTCTGCCTTGTTTATAGGAACGACAGCATCAACAGCAGGAAGCTCGAAAGCTTTCGCGAAGGTGTAGTCTCGCTCGTCATGAGCTGGAACTGCCATGATAGCACCAGTTCCGTATCCCATTAGTACATAATCTGCTATCCATATCGGCATTTCTTGATTGTTGATGGGATTAATAGCATATGTCCCAGTAAATACGCCGGTCTTATCGCTGTCTCCTTCTTGCCGCTCTATATCGCTCTTGATTTGCGCTTGTTTGACATACTGCTCTACTGCTGATTTATGTTTATCGGTAGTTATCTCATCAACTAACGGGTGTTCGGGTGCTATCACCATGAATGTTGCTCCATACAATGTATCTGGCCGAGTTGTGAACGCCTGGACTGACGATGCACTATCCTTGATAGCAAACTTAATTTCTGCACCTTCACTGCGACCTATCCAGCTTTTCTGCGATGCCTTAACAGATTCCGTCCAGTCAAGCTCATCAGTTGCCTGCAGTATCTCATCAGCATATTCAGTAATCTTGAAGAACCATTGCTTGAGGTTCTTTTTCGTCACCAGTGGGTCGTCTTCACCATCATGCCGCCAACACTTACCCGCCAATACTTGCTCGTCTGCCAAAACCGTCATGCATTGATTGCACCACCACTGCGGGCTTTCTTTTTGATATGCCAACCCCTGTTCAAATAGTTTACTGAATATCCATTGTGTCCATTTATAATATTCCGGGTCGGTTGTATTAATTTCTTTTGACCAATCAACTGCCCAGCCCATTGCCTGGTATTGCTTATGGTATTTTGCAATCGCTTCTTTGGTAGAAATTTGCGGTGGCACACCTGTTTTGATCGCATAATTTTCAGCCGGAAGACCAAAAGAGTCCCAGCCAACTGCCTGATAAGATTCATAGCCTTTTTGGCGCTTGTAACGTGTTATTACATCTGGAATAGTATAGTTGCGTACATGACCAACATGTATACCGGCGCCACTTGGATAGTTGAACATACCGAAGCCTATATACTTTGGCTTTTCGCTAGATAAATCAGTCGAATACGTACCGTTGTCTAACCAGCTTTTTTGCCACTTCGGTTCAATCTCTTTTGGGTTATAACGCCTCATACTCGTGCCATTATACGATATACGCTGCTGTAGGTCGAAAAATGAGTTTTTTCATGAAGAAAACTGACGGCTTTTTATACGAAGCCAAGCTGAAGATTGTCGAACTAGACGTGAAGCGTCTTGTGTTTGAGCCAGTAGCGGCTTAATTGCCTCCTCTAAAAACACCCCGTTCTGTGACCCTTTGAACAGTATGATCACATCATCATTGAGCTTCGGCTTCAAATAGTCAGCAATTGCATAGGGTGAGTCAAAGGCAACTACACGATTCGCGCCTGCTTGAGCCGCTTGAGCCAGAAAGGTTTTTGCGTCAGGACCTATGACTATGATTTCCTCTAACTGCTTGTTGTCACAGTATTGACCAACCCGTTCGTGCTCAGCTTGGCTGTATGCGCCCATTTCATTCATGTTGCCTATGACAGCAATTTTACGCGGAGTGTCGGTGGCATAAAGCGCATCAAGCGCTGCTATGACTGCTTCTGGACTAGCGTTATAACTATCATCAATAGCTGTAGCGCCACAGGCTAGTTTTATTTTGTTCATTCTCCCAGGCATTGCCGTAACCGCAGCCAAACTAGATTCCTCATCTTTCATATCTAGGTTAAGTACGTCTCCAACCAGATAGGCTGCAGCCAATGTTTTGTGCATGTGTATACCAATCAGCCCAGTATGCAAGGCTATTTTTATACGTCCGTGGCGCAAGTCCAGCGCCTTATCAGTCGAGGATAATCTGACCGTTGCATCATGAGACACACCATATGACCGATACTGCGGAAGGTCATCACGAAACTCCTGCGCTACATCATCAACGTTTATAATCAATTGCTGAGCAAATGATGCAATCGACAACTCTTCTTCCGCTACTGCCTTGATATCATCAAAAAACTCCATATGTTCAGGTGCAATAGCCGTAACGACTGCTACGTCAGGGTGTAGGTAGCCAGAAAACGCGGTTATCTGACCAGGGGCGTCAGTGCCAAGCTCCAGCACTACCACGTCATAAGGATAATCACGATGTAGCTGGTATTCGATACGCAAAAAACGCCCCAACCAGGCGAATGGATTGTACAGATTGGGTAAGTTTAGACCAAAAAAAACTAAAGGCACGCTCAAGATATCATTATAGTTACCTAGCTGATAGCGCACACGGTGTTCATTGCCAATATACTGCGCAATGGCTCGCTTTGTGCTTGTTTTGCCAACACTACCTACAACAGCGACGATTGAAAAATCTCGCTTCGCCTGTAGACGACGAACCTGCCAACCAAGTAAACGTATTATTATTCTTTTTATTATTTGTTTCATGTCGACCCGACCAACAACTATTACAGGACCAGTTGTTTGTTATCTACTCTACATCCTGTAAGCGTTGTTGTAACACATTTGCAGGAACGGTGTCTTCAAGTTTTGGTATATCAACTGTTTGCAATAGTCCATAATCTTGGATGATTTCCTGCCGATCATCCTGTCCATATTCAATAAAGATTGGCTGACGAGTTAATACATCTACTTCCAGAGTGAAACGGACTGGATCAACACTACGGAACTGAGCTGGATTTACGTTTTCTAGCTGCGTCAAGCCTTGTAGTTCTGCTATCTGCTTCAGATACGCCACGTAGGGCTCAGGTTGTAGGAGTACAGGATAACTATATGTACTGCGACCATTACGCTCAATTTTCTCGATACCAAGATAATCTATTCTATACAACTGGGTCTCCTGAGTAAATTCATACAGGCGTTTTTGATCGGCTGGACTCAGATTGGCGAATGGAAGTACACCGAGCGTTGCCTCGCTAAAAGCCTCTCCTTGCACACCCTGCCCTGGCTGTGGTTGACTGACGCCCCAAATACCCACAACATCACTAAAATCAAACTCCGAACCATCAGCACCTCTCTCAGAAGTCTCTACGGTAGTATAGCGAACATAATCCCGCTCTGGTGTCCCGATTTCTTCTGTAACAACCTGAGCAGTCGTGAAGCCACTTTGTTTAATAGTCGTTTCTCCAGATACAACCGCCTGCCCACCTAGATGCAGACGGTTGATTTGTCGCAGACTTTGTTCAGCTATATCTTGCTCTATAACCTTCGTAACTGACTGTGTACGGAGGGTGTTCTTAATCATGTCTTGGAACACTCGATCTTCATCAATAAATATAAACTGCCACCACAAGAATGCCCCGGTAGCCATAACGACAAGCCCAACAAAAGAAGCAGCCTTAATTCCTGCAGGAGATATTAATGGACGATTGACTTTTGTAGCTGGAGGTGTGGGTTTCTTGTTTTTGCTTTTAGTAGCTCGCATACCACCCTTAATACGCTTGAATAGTTGTTTCATGCTACATATTGTAACAGTTTTTCGTAGCAACGTGTTGTTTCACTCTCAGTATCATGGAGTCAGCAGTACTTTGAGCTCAAGCAACAAAATAGTGTAGAATAGTGCCTGCTAAGCAACCAAAGCTGGTAGCTGTAAGCAAGACGTCTTGTTCTTTTGATGGGGCATTGGCGCAGTTGGCTAGCGCGCCTCAATGGCATTGAGGAGGTCATCGGTTCGAATCCGATATGCTCCACCAAAAGACACGAGAGACCTCGAGCCCAAATTTGTATATAGTCGTTAAACCCGACAGGCGTCTGTCGGGTTTAATTTTGCCTAATTACTGACGGGGTGAAGCCATCATTAGCTAAGAATTGTGCCGCCACTTAAAAAGCTCTGTTTAGCACGTGGCTATCAGAGCTTTTTAAATTCGTGCGCCCCCACCCTTGCGACGAGTGGCGCTAATACTAAAATAATTTATGTTTTGTTATTTTTGTTTCACACGCCGCAGGACGACGCACGAAGTAATATAAGCGTAACCCGTATTTATAAGCTTGTCAACAAGAAAAAACAGAGGCCAACAAGTGAGCCTAACCTATGGGAGTAAAAGTATAAACGCTGATTCGTCAAGCACTTCGGTTCCGTACTGCTTCGCCTTTCGTAGCTTACTTGCACCCGGCTTCTCTCCAACCACTAGGTAGTCGGTATCTTTGGCGACCGAAGACTGAAATACGCCACCTTGATTACGAATTGCTTCGGCGGCTTGCTCGCGGCCGAGCTTCTGTAGCGTACCGCTCAAGACGAACTTTTTATTTGCGAGAGCTCCTTTTGGTTCTGGTTCGTCCTTTGGCCACACGCCTACCTGCTTAAACTTCGTAAGTAGGGATTGGTTATCTTCGTCGTCAAACCACAACAGTATTGCGTCAGCAACAATCTCACCAACACCGTCTACTGCCTTCAAATCCTCGTAGCTTGCCGTACCGATAGAATCAAGTCGCCGAAAACAACGAGATAAATCAGTTGCCGTTTGCGCGCCAACGTGCCGGATACCCAGGCCAAATAAGAAACGGCGCAACGGTGGTTGCTTCTTCGCCTGAATTGCGGCTATTAGTTTTTGCGTGCTCAGCTCTGCAAACCGATCCAGTTGTATAACTTTCTCAACGGTAAGGTTATATATATCTGCAATGTCATCAACCAGCCCAGCATCTACCAAAGCGACAACATTCTTCTCGCCAAGACCATCGATATCAAGAGCTGATTTACTCGCAAAATGCTGTAAATTACGCTTCAGTAGTACCTTCCCCCCAGAACCCTTGACGCGGTAAACTGCCTCCCCATCTGGTCGTTCAAACGTCAGCTCAGGAAACTGTTGCTCAAGTTCATGCTCATAATCAAATGGTTGAGCAGTTTTCGGCCGAAGCTCACTAAGCACTCGATCAACTTGCGGAATAATATCTCCTGCCTTATAAATCACAACCGTGTCGCCTACTCGGATATCCTTCCGGGCTATTTCGTCGGCGTTATGTAGACTCGCATGCCGGACAGTCGTACCGGCTACGGTGACTGGTTCTAGCACAGCCACTGGTGTAGCAGCGCCGGTTCGACCAATACGGATGGTTATATCCACCACGTTTGTTGTCGCTTCCTCGGCTGGATATTTATAGGCGATGGCTGCTCGTGGATTTTTGCCGACCACTCCGAGTGATTCATGAAGTGGTCGATTGTTCAACTTCACTACTAAACCATCGGTATGATAAGGCAAGTCGTGCCGAAGCTCACCAAAATCAGCTGCGTAAGCTACGACTTTGTCTAAGTTTGGCTCAGTGTGGGCGGCTGCGTCGATATTAAAGCCCAGCTCACGACCAATATCATACGTCCGTTTTATGGTGGGCGGGTTATCATCTTGCGGACGGATAATATCGTACAGCCGAAACGTAAGCGGACGATCAGCAACCATTTGAGGGTCAAGCTGCCGAATGGTACCGGCTGCGAGGTTCCGTGGGTTTGCGAATGGCGCAAGTCCGTCACGCTCCCGCTGTTTGTTTAGGGCTGCAAAATCTTGTTTTAGCATAATGATTTCACCCCGAATCTCAGTGAAACCGTTTGTGTAAGGATGCTCGCCAAGCAGTCGCAGTGGTACACTCGGGATTGTACGAATATTTTGCGTTACAACTTCGCCTACATAGCCATCACCACGGGTTACTGCCCGCACCAACACACCGTCCTGATAATGAAGCGCGCAGGCTAAGCCGTCTTTTTTTGAGTCAACAAAAAAGTCCGTTTCTAGTACTTGCTTATCGAGCTTTACGATTCTATCAAACCAAGCTCGTACTTCTGACTCATCAAAACAATCAAGTAACGAACTCATGCGCTGGGTATGCGCATATTTCTCAAATGAATCAAGCGGCTTGCTGCCGATTCGTTGTGTTGGGCTGTCTGACGTAATGAGTGATGGGTGGGTTGCTTCGAGTTGTTTTAGCTCTTGGAATAGGCCATCATAAACGGCGTCAGTTACTGAGGGTGCATCAAGCGAATGGTACTCATAAGCGTATTGATTGAGTAACGTGCGCAGCTGCTCAGCACGTTGACGTGCCTTGTTCATAGTAGTTCTCTATATAGTTCATAGACATAGCCGTAAGAAAACAATACACTAAACAAAAAGTACAGAAGTACCACATATTCTGCAACTGAAGCAATCAGTATAGCGACCGGTAGCAACAAAACAAAACCAATAACGAGCAAGGAAAGCGGCAAGAACAACAGCTTCCGTAAAACCGCCCAGCGGCGCAGATGGACCAACTTGCGAGCAGCCTTCAGCGCCTGCATCGGTCGCATATCGGGCAACGTTACGATATATAGTGCAAATATAGATGAGGCGATCATATAAAGCGACAGCACTGCTAACAAAAAGAAGATAGTTGCCCACATCAACTGTTCAGCCGGATGAACCGCCAGTCCCGCAACAGTAACTGTAGTAAACAGCCAGCCACCGATAGCAAGCGGAATTAATTGAAGGCCGACAACAAATAGCGTTAACAAAAACGGAACTAATGGATAAGTGCTGTTATAAAACACGTCTTGAACACTTATTGGTTGCTTGGCATGGATCTTTCTTATGGCATAGATTGTCGCTAAGCTCATAAAAATAAACAGTATAGTCTGGTATACGCCAGCTACATTTGATGAAGTGCTGGTAACACTTCCGGATAGCAAGCTCAGCACTGCCACTCCGGCAAAGAATTGGCCGGTGACTCCGCCAAATAAATCATCGATAACAAGCCGAATCTCCTCGATATCGCTGGTAATTTGAAATCCTTGCACAAAAATCACTGTCAGTAAAAAAAACAATCCAAGGACCCACGTAAAGACGCGGCGATTACCCCAAAATAGGCGGCAAGTACGAGCAAATATATGACGCGCTTTTGGCAGCGTCGACGGATGTTTTAACTTCTTTGACAGTTGAAACGATTTATAAACCTTGTGTTTCTGTTTGACTGTTCGGGACTGTGCTACCTTGGCTTTGATTTGTTTTGTTTTTGTCATACAGAAAACCTCATGCGCCGCTACCCATTTCACGCAGCCGCTTTACGCGTTCATCGACTGGTGGATGTGTCGAGAACAGCTTGGCTAACTTGTTACCTTTTTTAAGTGGATTCGCAAAAAATAAGTGCGCAGTCGCCGTATGCTGCGAGCGGGTCGTACTGCCGTACTTCCCAATTTTCTCTAGAGCTCGCGCTAATCCTTCAGGGTAACGCGTCGTTAGTGCACCGCTAGCGTCAGCTAGATATTCACGTCTTCTTGATATCGACAGCTGAATCATCTTGGCGATAAGTGGCGTTATTATCGCCGCTAATATACCGATGATGATCATAAAGCCACCGCCATTGTTGCTTCGGTTATTGCCACCGAACCAAGTCATACGAATCATAATATCGGCTAAAAGCGAAATAACGACCACTAGCGCAAAAGCAATCATAGTTACGCGTATGTCATAGTTTTTGACATGGCCGAGCTCGTGCGCCATAACTCCTTGGAGCTCTGCGTCATCCATAATATCCAACAACCCGGTGGTCGCACAAACCACGGCATGCTTCGGGTCTCGTCCGGTCGCAAATGCATTTGGAGCCGGATCATCCATAACGCATACTCGTGGCATCGGCATACCCTCAGTAATTGCTAGGTTCTCTACAATCCGATATAGTCGCGGGTTATCTTGTTTCTGAATCTCTTTAGCGCCATTTATTGCTAGCGCCATGCGTGATCCACTCAAGTAGCTGATAAAGGCATATACACCTGCGCCTATCAATACGTAAGGAGTGATCGCGGGCTCACCAACATACCAGCCAAACAGCCAACCGAGCCCGCTTACCAGCAATACGAAAAAAAGCATCAGAAATACAGTTTTTCGCTTGTTGCTCGCTATCTGTTTATACACGTTAAGTACACCCCGATTAGAATTTAACTAATAAATTAGCCTCGATTAAAACTTAACTTCTGGCGCCTGAGCAATCTTGACTGCTTCTGGTTCATCAACCTCAAAGAAATCACGTTCGTCAAAGCCCAGCATGCCAGCAATCAGGTTGGTTGGAAGTACTTGAATTTTAATATTTAGATCACGCGTTGAACCGTTGTAGAATCGTCGAGCTGCTTGAATTTTGTCTTCTGTGTCAACTAATTCTTCTTGCAAGTGCTTGAAGTTCTCGTTGGCTTTCAGGTCTGGGTAATTTTCAGCTACGGCAAACAAACTCTTTAGTGTCTTCTGGAACATGTTCTCGGCTTCGGCAGTTTCTTTCACGCCATCTGCATTATCTACGCCTGCTCTGGCTTCAGTAACTTTGGTGAATACTTCTTTTTCATGTTTTGCGTAGCCCTTCACTGTATCGATAAGATTCGGTATAAGGTCTGAGCGGCGTTTTAGCTGAACAGTTATATCGCTCCACGCCTCCTCGACACGTACTTTGGCGCGAACAAGACTGTTATAAATAATGATGATGCCAACAATGATGACCGCTAAAGCAATGAATACATATAGCATAATTGTAGTTTCTCCCTCTTCTTTTGTAGGTTTAATTATACGGTAAACGGGTGGTATTTGAAAGTATAAAGAATGTTATATATCTGCCTGAACCTAGGTTATAATCAATAGATATGAAAAAGATATTCAAAAGCGTAAACCTAAAGCAAACACTTCCCTACATTCTTGTTGTCGGAGGTTTTATTGGGCTGCTCTCTTCTATCACGCTGACAGCTCAGCGGTTCTCGGTACTGAAAGACCCAGATTTTGTGCCATCGTGCAATATAAGCCCATTAGTTAGTTGCACGAGTGTCTCAGATACGCCATATGCTGATATGCTTGGATTCCCAGACACCTTACTTGGGGTTGCCGCATTTTCAGTACTAATTACTGTTGGTATGGCGCTACTTGCAGGTGCAAACTTTAAGCGCTGGTTCTGGGTTGGACTACAGCTCGGTGTCACGATCGGTCTGGTTGGCATGCACGCATTTTTCTTTACCAGCGTTTATCTTATCGGCGCTTTATGCATTTATTGCATGATTGTCTGGGTTATAACGATTCCAATTTTTTGGTACACGACACTCTATAACTTACGGCAAAAACATATCACTACACCTAAGCAAATGAAGAAATTCGTTGCGTTTATACAGAAGTATCATGGCGACATACTGGTTATTTGGTACGCCATCATCATTGGACTCATCCTGAACCAGTTCTGGGACTATTGGGTATCGCTCCTATAGAATCGTGTGGCAGCGATTCTTGGTGCGAGTGAGGGGATATCGGCAGGCCTCTTTCACTCAAGCTTACTCGAAGCAAGCTTCTGTGTGAGCTTTCGCTTCACCAAACCCTCGTTCGCGAGCGCTCACTAGACGGGGTTTTAATCCGCCTAATCGAAGCCAAGAAAAATACCCCACACAAGGTGGGGCACTTTTCTTGGTGCCGGATAGCTGGCATATTTCTAACCAATACATCAGATGGTATGGATGTATATAAACTCAACGAACTCGTAAATCAGTTTAATTTATCAAGAGACCTACTTGATGTTTAACTTTAGTGCAGCTTAGCTGGATTTGATGTACTCTTTTTCTTCTATACTCAGTTTTTCAAGTCCATAAGACATTGCCCGTTTAGATAGTAGTCCTTTGTGTCCTTTTAAAAAATCTATGAAACGAGCTTTATCTTTCTTACCTGCTTCACGAATCCAGCTACCAACAGCCAACTGTACATACTCATCAGTGTCATCTGCAAGGATATGTGCAATTTCAAATGTGTCATCTATATCGTTCTGTCTGATGAAGTAGTATGTTGCCACTATGGCTGTTCTGCGCTCCATTGGTTGCTTAGAAGAAGCTAAGTCATAGAGTGGTTTTCGTGATTTATCATATAGGTAGCCACCAATAACGTATGGAGCAGCACGGTCAACTAAATCCCAAGTGTTGATAAACTCGTGTTTGTTGATATATAGGTCATATATTTTCTTTTTGGTATCATCATTAATTTTCTTGTCACGAGCTATAAAATCAAGGATACTTACTGCGCCGACTTTAGCCTCATGAATGTCAGACGTGAGTAGTTTCTCAACTTCGTTAAGTGGCATATTGATATATTTTTTTGCAAGCTTAAAAATATCGCCCATTTTTACACCTATTCGAGTGTTTGCTTTGGGGTTATAAAGAAAATCTATACCTGAAATTCTCTCAAGTTCTTCTAAAAAAGATTTTGCGTTCATAAAACCATTTTATCAAAGAAGTTAGTTAGAGTCCTAGTTTGGGTAAAAGTAAAAAACGCCGATTTACTCGACGTTTCACAGAGGTTATGTTCTGCAATTTATTTGGTGCGAGTGAGGGGATTCAAACCCCTGGCCTCTTCCTTGGCAAGGAAGCGCTCTATCAGCTGAGCTACACTCGCATACTGTGATTTAAGCAATACGCTAGAATTAGATTTTTAAGGTCACAACTGAACGACACTCATATATCTTGTAACCTGCAAAATTATAGCGATTCTTGAGCCTTGGGGCAAATTATCTTCTGCCTTTGCTTGAGATTTGATCATTATTCGCATAGAATATGATGGCAGTTGTGGCTCTTTAGCTCAGTTGGTAGAGCAGAGGCTTGAAGAGCCTTGTGTCCTCGGTTCGAGTCCGAGAGGAGCCACCAAGAAAATACCTCAGCTTGACTGGGGTTTTTTCTTGGCTGAGCCACGAGGCGAGAACCGATGAATTAGTCGTTTGCTTAGCGAACGACATCGTTCGGCGGAGCGAAGTCACGCACAGGTGCTTGCATCGAGCATGACTGAGTGGAGGTGAGTGAAACGAATTGTCCGAGAGGAGCCACCAAACAAAATGCCTAACCCTAGCGGTTGGGCTTTTTGTTTGGCCTGAGTTTTACTCAGGGGCTCAAACCGAAGGTGCGGCGTAGCGAAAAAACCACGCAAGAGTTTACTCTGAGTAGTTTTGAACGGAGGAGGCAAAGCTGATGTCCGAGAGGAGGCTATCAAGCCCGAATAAACCCGACACACTGTAGTCTGTCGGGTTTAAATAGCTGTTTATACAGATATAGTGTAGTTTATTTGCTACAATACTCAGGTGGTTTTGGCGCGTTGGCCGAGGAGTTAGGCATGGGTCTGCAAAACCTAGTACACGGGTGCGAATCCCGTACGCGCCTCCATCCCTCACCACTTTTTCTTAAGAGTGGCGAGGGATGCCCTTCATAGCTTTGTGCAAAGTAGGGCAAGCATTAACAACCTGGGCGAGTGGTGGAATTGGTATACACGCGCGACTTAAAATCACGTGCCTGAATAAGGCTTGAGGGTTCAAGTCCCTCCTCGCCCACCAATATATTATGCAATTATCAACTCGAGCAATCATACCTTTTGAGGGTAAGTATTTAGTCGTCAGAAACAAAGCTTCTGCAGATTTTTGGTGCTTACCTGGTGGAAAGATGGAGGACGGAGAAGACGTAATTAGCACTTTACGTCGAGAAATTATCGAAGAAACAGGCGTTGAACCAGTTATTGGCAACCTGCTTTTTGTACATCAGTTCATGACGGCAGATGGCTATACTCTACCTAGCTTTATATACCACGTAAAGAATGGTAAAGAATACTTTGATACAGATTTTACCAAAGCTAGTCATAGCTACGAACTGGTTGATATCGCGTTTAAGGATATTTATACACTCGATGACTTTCGCCCGTGGTCATTGGCAGGTAAGCTTCGTTCAATTGAGAAACAAGGCTTTGAAGTCCCCGCACAAATCCTGCTTGAAGATAAATAAGATACTCTTGCGCTGAGGGACAGCGCTCTGGCTATCGCGCAGAGCTATATCCGCTCAGCCATGCTCGAAGCAAGCTTCTGCGCGTGACCTCGCTACACGAACCCCCGACCCTGCTCACTGCGTTCGCTAGTCGGGGGTTCGAGAACCCAGGACCAAGCCATATAAAAAACCTATCACAAGGATAGGTTTTTTATATGGTGGGCGCTAAGGGACTCGAACCCCCGACCCCTTCGGTGTAAACGAAGTGCTCTAGCCAGCTGAGCTAAGCGCCCAAAATATGAGGATGAACGTATTTGATTGTAAAGGTAATCAGCTTGGCTGGCTAGAGCACTCTATGTGCAAACCAGCTGAGCTAAGCGCCCAAAATATGAGGATGAACGTATTTGATTGTAAAGGTAATCAGCTTGGCTGGCTAGAGCACTCTATGTGCAAATTTATTATTCTTGCAGGCAAGCTGCCCCAGCTGAGCTAAGCGCTCAAAAAATTAGGACAGGACTAATTATACACATTTTATGCTCCGGTGGTAGGCCTCATATATGAATGGTAGACTACATACTATGAGTAGATATAGATATAAAAAAATTTATGCCTGGGATAGCTCTTTAGCTTATTGTGTGGGCTTAATCGCATCAGATGGTAGCCTATCGAAGAGTGGCAGGCATATTGACTTTACGACGATAGACTATGAGCTCGCTGAGACCTACCGATCATGTCTAGGATCTAGAGCGAAAATCGGTACAAAGAAAAACAGCGCTGGAATAACATCCTATCGTGTCCAAATTGGTGATACGTCGCTATATGACTTCTTGGCATCACTAAATATGACGCCCAACAAGAGTCAAACTATCAGTGAGCTCAAGGTACCCGATGACTACTATGCAGATTTCTTACGAGGTGTTTTTGATGGGGATGGAACTAGTTACAGTTATATGGATGTCAGGTGGAAAAACAGCTATATGTATTATGCGTGCTTTACTTCTGCCAGCAAAGATTTTTTGTTATGGTTGCAGTGCAATAACTATGCGTTAAGTGGCTGCTCTAAAGGATCAATAACTGACAAATCATTAGCTTCAAAAGCATGTCGATTAAGCTACGCGAAACGTGATACGAAGTTATTGTATAAATTTATGTACTATCAAAACGATTTACCGCATCTCAAGCGGAAGAAGCAAAAGCTGGACTCCTACTTTACCTGAGCTGCGCCTCTGTAGTATAGTGGTTAGCGAGTGTAGCTCATCAGAATTTCTGGTTATTGCCTAAGCGCGAGTGGTGGAATTGGTATACACGCATGCTTGAGGGGCATGTGCCGCAAGGCTTGGAGGTTCAAATCCTCTCTCGCGCACCATAATTTGACTGAAAACTGAGTTATTTATCTAGAATAATGCAATATTTATAGCGTGAGGTGTAGTAGTTCCGCGTCGTAACGTTTAGACTCAAAGGCTATAGGCCCTAGCCTGGGGTATTATCGCGAAAATATAGTATGTTTAAGTGCGAGGCATATGGTCAGACAAGTGCTCTATCGAGTAACTCTGACGCAAAAGTGGCTTGATGTCGTCTAGCTCTACGTCCATCTTTACGCCTGGATTGAGGAAGCTGTGTGGATCAAAAACTTGCTTGACCTGCTGGAATAGGCCATAGATATCATTGCCATATAGCTCTTTGAGGTATGGAGCCCGTAAGCGTCCGTCGTTATGCTCACCACTCGTACTACCCCCCATATTAATAATCATGCGATAGTAGTCATCAACTATCTTAAACACTTTTTGCCTATCGCCAACTTGGGCTAAATCTAGGAATGGTTGCATATGCAAGTTGGCATCACCAGCGTGACCCCAAATCGATATCTTCAGTTTGTAGGTATCGAATAACTTATAGACGTTTTCAAGATACTCTCCGAAACGTTCAACTGGCACTACGCCGTCTTCTATAATTGGCAGAGCACGTTTTTTGTCGTTTGCATGCAAGGTTACGACAGCCGCACTGTGACGAATCTTCCATAGTTCATCTTTTTTATCAGGTTCTGTTTCTATCTGGAAGTTAACCTGGTATTTCTTGAGAATCTTGCAGGCTTTCTTCACCATGCGTTTTTGCGTGCGTGTATTGGTACTGTCAAACTCTGCCAGTACAGCGAGTTTTGGAAACGGTGGATCAATAATACCCTTAAGCTGATTTGGGTTCGTAGAACCAACAAACTCCAATAAGTTCTGATCCACCATCTCAAGTGCACTTGGCGTTTCTGGTAGTTTACGGAGTTCGCTTATTACCTCTTCTGCGACTCGAATATCGTCAAATAATGCGACGAGTAGAGTGGTGTCAGGATTATGTGGCTCGGTATCTAACATGGCTTCAGTGACAATGCCCAGTGTACCTTGAGAGCCAACCAGCAGCGGCGTTAGATCAAACGAACCATTTTTCCGTTTTACCTGGGATAGCGCATAGCCAGCAGCATTCTTTGAGACATTTAGCACGGAATTTTCTATGATTTCTTTGTTCTCTTCAATCAGTGTGTCTAGGCCACGATAAATCTCACCCTCAAAACTCTGTAATCCTAGTTTTTTGTTCAGCTCTCGCTTGCTCAGCCGCTTGGTCTCAATAACTTCCCCGTTCGCCAGCACAAATCGAAGACCTCGCACATAATCACGTGTGTCACCGTATTTGATAGTTTTTTCACCAGCTGCATTATTCGCGATAGCCCCACCGATAGATGAGTATTCAATGGATGCCGGAAACGGTGGTAAGAACCGTCCATGTGTATGTAGTGCTTGCTGAAGTTTCCCGTAGTTAATACCAGGCTCGACCACAGCAACACCAGTTTTGCTATCAAACTCTAGCAGTCGATTCATATGCGCTGGGAATACAAGCATTACTCCTGAGCCAAGCGCACCACCAGCCTGATCTGTACCAGATCCTCGGGCCGTTATTGGTACTGTTCGGCCTCTTTCAGCAAGTTGCCAGGCAAAACGAGCAGTTTTCCGTACATCATTCTCATTACGTGGATAGACCACGATAGCCGGAGTTACCTCAAATATACTTGAGTCAGTCGAGAAATACCGTCTAACATCATCAGAGGTAAGCACCTCGCCTGTCAAGTGATCTTGTAAGTAGTGCGCGACTTTGCTCATAGTGTATTTAATATCCCTGTTAATTAAGCGTTAGCTGTATGTCATACATCATAGCATAAATTAGCTTGAGCAGTTTAATAGCGCTATTGTTTTGGTGGTAATGAATATGAGCCCCCCCATGCTAGCTCGAACAAGCATAACGGCATAACGTAAAAACGATTATATATCCTTTGCCGTGGCAAGAAACCCAGCAATGATACTACCTGCTAGCTTCTAGTAAATGGTGTTCAGAATAGGCCGACAGCCAGCTCTGCCCATATGAGCAATGTCAACCCAAAAACAACTATCGCAATCATGGCGTGCTGAGCCGGCGTCTTTGCTCTCATAGTTAGCATATCGTAGCTAAAACCAGCCACCAGTAACAATGTTGCGCTAATAATAAAGTCGAGCAAGCTCCAGTTCACATCATCGCTGAGCTCCATCGCAACCAGTGGGATTAGCAAAATAACAACGGTGGTCACTATAATTAATTTACTACGTGGCTTTGTCTTCATGGCTATATTTTATACAGTTGTAAATTGGTGCGGATGAGAGGACTTGAACCTCCACGAGCGTAAAGCTCACTAGCTCCTGAAGCTAGCGCGTCTACCAATTCCGCCACATCCGCGCGGCAGTTGACCGTATGTATTGTACCAATCTTGTGCGATTGCACCAGAATAAATCCTTACAGCTTGTCGACTCGTTGCCGGCGGGTCATCCATTCGTCGGCACTATACATGCGATCAGTACTTGCGTTCATGATTATTGGTTCAAAGCCAGCAATTTCTTGATGAGACAAATAGATAAATCGTGGCTGGTATAGCATCAAAGATGGCGAATCTTCCCTCCAAGCCTCAAGAAAGGGCTCGTATTTGACGGAGCGTAGTTCATCGCCGGATCGGGTTCTACCAGATTCAAGTGCATCATCAGCGACCGAAGAATTATAGTCACTAAAGTTCAGCCTATCCTCTGCTAGGATATCGGCTTGCGAGCTATGCCAGAATGCAAATACATCCGGGTCGGTGCCGATTGATATGCCGTGCATCAATGCCATAAAATCATGGTTCGCTATCGTAGAACGAATATCGTTCTCTGACTGCAGGGTAACCTCAACCTGAACCCCGATATCATCCCATTGCTGTTGGAGTGATTGTGTAGCTGCACGTGCCTCGGCGCTATTAATTGCAATCAGAGAAAAACTGAGTTCTTGCCCATCTTTGAAGCGAACACCCTCATCCCCAATCTTCCAGTCTGCATCTTCTAGCATCTTAACTGCCTGCTCTTTATCAAACGGTAACTGCGTCAACTTCTTATTGTAGCCCTGATGTATCGGCAAAAGGGGGCTATCACTGGCGACAACCGGACCATCAATAGATTCCAGCACTTGCCTCCTATCGATAGATTGCACAAGCGCCTGACGCACTACTTTTTCAGCGAATACTGGGTTTGTCGTCTTAAAAAATACACCTACCTGACCAGTAAGCGGTGTTACGTATTGGTTATATTCGGTGTCTGCGAGTAACTCATGTGAGATGGCATCGAGACCGGCGACAGCGTCAACATCCCGGTCTACAAAACTCGAGACTAGCCGATCCTCACTACGGAATGTTCGCAATACAAACCTATCAAGCTTCGCCCGGCCATCATGATAATCCTCATAGGCATCTAGTGCGATGCGCTCTTCTCTGTCGTCTTGCGACAAGCCGACTACTTCTAGCGTATCCCACTCGAATGGCCCAGTACCGACCGGATTGACGCTGTTGAAGGTGCTTGATCGTAACTGTGAAACCGGCTCTTGACCAAGTACGTGCTCAGGTACAATACCGTTGGTCAATGCTAAAGAAAATGCTACGAACGGCGTTGGTATTGTAAAGCGCACCATATAATCATCAATCGCCTCCACTTTAGTATCACGCCAACTAGAAAACAATGGCGAACGTGCGTCTGGGTTTGCTATTGTTTGATACGTAAACACGACATCTTTAGCAGTAAAGGCTTCCCCGTCATGCCAATAAACATCGTCACGTAAATAAACGGTATAAACCGTTCCGTCATCACTTACCTCAAAGTGCGTCGCCAAGTCACCAGCCAGCGTGTTGAACTGATCGTACTTGAACAAACTTGAAAAAACTAGTTTTGACACCGCTCCATCAACTGAACCAGATGCATATAATGGATTGGTGTTGGTAAAACTACCTAGAATACCTTCCCGAAAGGTACCACCAGCAATCGCCCGTACTTCTTGATAATACGGAATGAGTTGACGTGACTGAACGAATAGACCAACCATGACCAGTATTAACAACGTAATCCAAGTAAACACAAAACGACGTACAGTTACCAATCGCGAGACACGTCGCAATAGATATCGCTCTAGCCGTACATCAGCGCCAAAACCAGCTTCAGCTACCTGTTTTTTACTTTTGCGGATACGCCGACGCCATTTAAGGCGTAATTTTGGGTCAATCATAAGGAGGCCACCTTATGCAATAACGTGCATAACAAGTGATGCGCCGAACATAAACACCATAAAAATTGTAATCTGGTGGATGGTCTTATCGGAGCCACGTCGTTCTGTATTGATTTCTTCGCCACCACCACCAAGGCCGGCGCCAAGTGATGCGCCACGGGTCTGTAATATTATAAGCGCAATAATAATTATGCTTGATATCATGGTTATGTAGTTATAAATTGTCATCTGTCCTCCAGGATAGTCGTTACAAGATAGTTTACCAGCCCTATCACCATACCAGCAAGCATAGCGGTCGTGAAGCTAGATATTTCCAGGCTTGGGTACAAAAACCCAACCATTGATACCATAAGACCATTGACCACTATCATAAACAGTCCAAGGCTAAACAGTATTGCTGGCAATGACAGTATCACCACCACAGGCTTAATCAATGAATTTACTAAAGCTAATATAAGACCAGCCACAACAATAACGCCAATACGGCTGTCGTATCCGATCCGCTCACCACCCAAGAGGGCAGCAGCTATCCAAATACCAAGAGCTGATATACCCCATCGAATAAGAAATCGTGTAAGCGCTTGTTGACTCATAATCTAGACTCTATTGTACCTTGAGTTGCTGAAACAACAATAATTTGATTGATTTTTACGCTTCGTCACCATATATGCAATCCTGACTCAGATTGCGATGACCGTCTTCTGTAATAACAACGGTGTCTTCTATCCGTACTCCAACCCGCTCTTTGGGTATGTACAGACCTGGTTCAACAGTCAGCACCATACCAGGCTCGAGCGGACGCTGATAGTCACCGACATCATGCACATCAAGCCCAACAAAATGCGATAAACCATGCGGATAATATTGGCGAATTGTCGAAACATCTGTTTTGGTACCTATATAACCAAGTTGGTGCAACTTTTTGCCCAAAAAGTCGGTCATATCGGATTCGTTTTCTCGCAAAGTTCTTCCTGGGCGCATGAGGGATAATCCGTATATATGAGCTTCACGAACAGCACCCCATATCAACTGCTGTTTCGACCCTGGCGCTCCCTGAGAATAAGTACGAGTTACATCAGCTGCGTAATTAGAGACTTCAGCGCCAGTATCGATTAAGACATAAGAATCGGCAGGCAATGGTTGGTTGTTTGCAATATAGTGCAACGTACAGGCACGGTCTCCGCTGGCGACAATCGGCGCGTAGGCGTGCGTCGCACCACGAGACACAAAACTACCCGTCAGAAAAGCTTCAAGCTCATACTCTTGTGTGTACTTATCAATACCAGACTTATATAGCTGGTTAAACGCTGCTGTAGTAATATCGACTGCCCGCTGAATCGCTTCTAGTTCGGGTAGCTGTTTTATCATACGCATCTGCATAAGCATATTCCTGATGTCGGTTATCTTGATTCCGTTTGCGCTGGCCCGTACTCTGCGTAGTAGCCGTTGCCGAGCCGGATTTGCATAATAACCTGAGCCTGAAACATAACTAGCTGATGAGAGACAGGTTGCTACCAATAAATCCTTTCGCAATGCAGAACGCAACCGATTCCAGCCTGTTTTCGCGTCTACTATTTCATCAATTCCTGATCTCTGCTGTAACTCTGCTGTATTGATAGCCCCATCAAAAATAACCTGAGCTGGAGACAGCTCTGGTGCGATAATATACTCGTCCGCGCCATCCATTACCAATACGCAATCTGGCTGATTAATGCCCGTAAGGTACCAGAAGAAACTATCTTGTCGAAACGGATAGGTTGTATCGCTACTCCTCTGTAATACGCCGTTCGCGGTAACAACGATTAATTGGTTGTCAGCAAGGGCTGCACGTAGGCGCTGACGATTTTTTTGGAAAAAATCTGATTGAAATAGCTCTGGCTGCATCACTATAGGATACATTCTCTATTGCTCTTCGCAAACTCCTCATGTCACTTCAGTCAAGATGTTGTTTTATGATTTTTGCCCGATGGGAACCAACTATTGCAGTAATCTGAGCAGTATTCGCCTCGCTAATAGCCTTGACACTCCCGAACGCGCGCAGAAGCTTCTTCTTGCTGCTTGGGCCGATTCCAGGCATATCATCAAGCTTGCTGACGGTAGTTCTTTTCCGCTTCAAAGTAGTGTGATATGAGACTGCAAAACGATGCGACTCGTCGCGAATACGCTGCAATAGCTTGATGATATGTGCTCGATCTGGCAGATGGATAACGCTATAATCGCCGGATTGCACCACATCACCACCTATCTTCTTCAGCATATCTGCCTTTATATCTACTCCAGACATTTCATTGTGTACGATAATTTCCTCGAACCGCTTCGCTAGTCCAATCATCGGCACCTGCATGTCTTGGAGTTTGTTTTGTGCTTGTAAAGCCGCATGTAACTGTCCTTTGCCGCCATCAATCACGCAAAGGGACGGTCTATCCCAGCCGGTCTTACGCCGTTGGCTAAATCTACGCCGGATAACTTCTGCCATGTGCAAAAAATCATCATTTCCCGGCAAGCGCATTTTAAACTTCCGATAGGCTGATTTTTCTGGTAAACCATTTATGAATACCACCATACTAGCAACGGTATCCGTACCCTGCATATGGCTAATATCATAGCCCTCTATGCGGCGTGGTGGCTTGATAGACAATAGCCTCGACAACCCATACAATGCCTCGTCTTTACTGATATCAACCGATTCTTTATCGGAAAATATTATCTGTTTGCCAAGCTGCTTCAAAGCCTGTAGCTGATTACGGTACATCACGGCGGACTCATAGTCTTGCCCGGCGGCTGCATTTTTCATGTCTCGCTCAATCTGACGCATCAACGCCGTTCGCTCGCCGCGTAAATAGCGCATGAGTTGTCGCAAATTTTTTCGGTACTGCTCTAGAGTAGTTTTGTTCGATTCCAGCCCTGGACATAGGCCAAGTTGCACTTGTAAACACGCCCGTTTGGGGAGTTCTCGAATGTGCGTAGAATATGGAAAAGCTTTGCGCAAGTATTTCAAAGCCCGACGTACCGCCACAGCACTAAAGTATGGACCGAAATAGGTTGCTCCATCATCAAGTGGGCGACGAGTCATCGTTACGGTTGGGTGTTGACTGCGAAACGAAATACGTACGTAGGTCAGGCTTTTGTCATCCCGCAATAATATATTGTACCTCGGCATGTATCGCCGGATAAGCTCGGCTTCTAAAAACAATGCATCGAGCTCGGTCTCGGTTTCTGTCCAAGATATATCAGCAATGTCTCGAACTAACGCATCCGTCTTCGGGTCTTGGGTTCGACTTTTTTGAAAATATTGCCGAACCCGGTTACGCAAAACAGCTGCCTTACCAATGTAGATGGTCTCTCCAGTGCTATCTTTGTGGAAATAGACACCGGGAGATTTCGGCAACTGGGCTAGTTTTTTTTGTAGCACTTCGGTCATCTTTTAAGATTATTGCCGTATTTACGCATAAGCAGCTTCTCCCAAGATCGAACGCCAAGCGCCCGGTCGTGCAGACCATCTTTGCCGAAATGTTCCACCCAAACACTCACCATGCCTGCACGGTTCGCCCCCCATACATCAGCAAGTAGTTTATCGCCGACCATCGCGATCTCGTGTGGCTCCGCTGAAAAAAAATCTATAACACGTTGAAAGTAACGCTGTTTTGGCTTGCGCACAAAAAAAGTTGATGGTATGACGTGCGCGTCTAAGCTTGAACTAAGCGGCGAAAGAGTGTTAGTGATTCGATTACTGGCGATGCACCATGCTTCAATATACTTTTTTTGCTGTAGCAGGTGTTTCCTGGTGTCTACGTTTAGCTTTACACCACGGTACCGAACTAGTGTGCTGTCGGCGTCAAGCGCCACGAAACGCACGCCACGCTTTTTTAACGCCTTGAAATCAACGTCTGCTACCGACGTCGCCATAAAGTCCGGCACAAAATCTGGTGTCGATTCTCCTGATGTGAGCTCCCGCATACAGCTATTATAGCTTATTGATCGATCTTTACTCGGTCTATGACCCGCTTTTTGTTGCAATGAGTGAGGGCACCATTGGCTGGCAGCTCATTTAGGATGTAGTCAGCTTCGTATAAGAACGCTTCAGTCTGATAAACCATAGCTGAACGATCGTAATCATTGGTCACGAGAGGGGCAGCCTGGCCAGCTCCACCGTTATATAAAGCAAACTGCACCTCGTAATTATCAATCGCACCGTCTGGGACATAATCTTTACTGTCAAAATCAATCATATGAAGCGCCAATACCGCCGCTCCAACTCGTATACTATCGGCTGGTTGGCTTGGCTCATAAGAGTCTATTTCAAAAGTATCTGTTGCCCATTCGGCTGAGCTTGGCATGACTTGCATCATACCCTCAGCGCCAACGGAGCTATTTTTTGAATCAGGATTACCGCAGGTTTCGATCCAGGCGAGCGTTGCCAAATAGTTTGGGTTGATATCAAATTCTTCGCCAACTTCTACGAAAGTTTCTGCATGTTTTTGAATGGCTGCCTCCTCAGGCAAAACAATAACTTCATCTGTATTTTGGTGTGGGTCATTAGCTCGCTCTTCTCGAGCTTCTTGTGCATCACGTAATCGCTCGGCACGAGCCGCAGCTTCTGCCTCTAGTTCAGCTATACGTTCTTGACGATGAGCGAACACTGCTTCGTCTGTTAAAACATGGTCACGTTCCATGGGTGAAGCAGTTTCTGTATCGTCTTGGCTGGCTACGCTAATTACTCCAGCGCTCAGCGAGCTAATTGCCACAAGCCCAAGTAAAGCGCTCTTTTTTGACATAAAAAAACGCTTACGCTCCCTGTGGTTAGCGCTTGAAAGCTCGTTTACATCATCCAGTATCCGCGTTTCTTCATGACGAAATAAACGCACACGTTCATTCACTAGGCATACTCCATTTACTATACCATAACATACTCTGTATTTTTATGCAATAGCGGTATTTATCTGTTTTGCACAGTGGCCACTGCAAGCCACCTGGATTGATGCACAGTTCTCACAAAGTAGAATCAGGCTGTTGCAAGTTGGATTATTGCAGTTCACGTGATTACTGGTGTTTTCTTGGCAATGGACACATCTTCCAACATCAGGCGATTCGTCAGAAAAAGCCAGATTCAGCCGGCGGTCAAATACAAAACACTTTCCCTCCCAATATCCTTCATCCTTGTATGTTTCACCGTATTTCACGATGCCACCATCAAGGTGATACACCTCATCAAACCCTTTATGCTTCATGTAGGCACTTAGATACTCACAGCGTATATCACCGGTACAGTAGGTTAGGATTGGCTTATCTTTTGGAAGGTCCTGTAGCTCTTTTTTAATCTCCTTGAAGGCACTGATTTTTGGGCGAATAATGTTTTTTGTCTTAAAATAACCGATGTCAGATTCGTAATCATTTCGAGCGTCTAAAACAATAGTGTCAGGATTTTCCTCTAAGTAGCGATGCCATTCCTTGGGGCGAAGACCTTTAGTGCTGTTGAAAACATCAAATGATTCATCAGGCGCCAACGTCACCAGTTCTGGACGCACCTTGACACTCAAACGCGGAAAATCATCCCGCTCACCATCACTCCATTTGTACTCAATCCCACCAAAAAGTGGGTGCTGGTTCATCTCTTTGCGATAAGCTTTTAAGTCATCGATATCACCACCGAGCGTGCCATTGATGCCCTGCTCAGCAATAATAATGCGCCCCTTTAGATTCAGCTGGCGACAAAGTTGTCGCTGCCAAAACATAACTGTGGTAGGGTCACTGACTGGTACAAATTTGTAATATAGAATAACCTTTTGCATCAATTAGCTATAGTAGCACAAGCTAAAACACCCTGAAAGCTATCAGGGTGTTGTTCGGGTGTTAAGCCTTTTCTTAAGCGCTATTCTATGACAGCGTCAAGCTCGCTGACGTCAAGATCAGCGTCGATATCAGCCTGATTCAACTCTTCTTCAACGTCAGCCAGATCTGCTTCGTCTTCAATGGTGTCATCAGTCTGTATTTCAGCGGTCGTGGCTGGCTCTGAGTTATCAGATGCCTGGTCTTGTACGCGCCAGAAAACAAATCCTACACCTACGAGCACCAGGATAATAACAATTATTAAACCAAAATGGGCAACACCGCTTTGATCAAACTTACTCATCGTCTTCCTCACTTTCATTAGTCTCCTCACCATCGTTTTCTTCGCCTGCCTCAGTCTCGGGCTCAATTTGGTCTCCGACTGCCCCTGCATCCTCAGCAGCGGCTGCACGGAGTGAACTGATAAGACCGACGAGTTCTGATCGATATGCCTTTAGTGCATCTCGGGCTTCAGTTATAGCTTCGCGAAAACCAAATAGCTGATCGCCAAGTGATGGATTTTCACAGTCAAACTCAAACTCATAGGCGGTTGCTACTTCTACGGCTGCTTGGGCTTCAGCTTGGGCTTCAGCTACAGCGCTGTTTTGTGCATCGTAGTCAGTAACTGTCAACTGGCCAGACTCGTAAAAACCCTGCACTCGCTCGTAAACACCGTCTATTGCGCCCATTGCCCGAGTTGATTGATTGGCTAGTCGGGGTACAAGTGCATTGAGCTGCTCCTCGCGACGTTCGCATACATCTTGTAGTATTTGTGCTCGTCGTTCTTCGACTCGTTCTCGGATGTCTGCAGTCCGTGCTTCACGCCTCTGTTGTACTTGCTCACGTCGCTCTTCTGCGTTGGCTTGCGTTTCCACATGACGTTCATTACCCCGCTCAGCTGGTGCTTGGCCATGCGCAAGAACGGATGTCGGCAAGGCAACTGCTGAGAGTACGAAGACCAAGCTTAACAGTAAGGATGGTATAGTTTTTTTCATAATTTGGAGATAGCCCCTTGTTAATAGTTTCTCTACGCTTAAGCTTACTCTATTGCACCCGATTAAATCAAACTGCCGCGACGTAAAAATACCACAGGATTATGACGATAATCAAACCGAACACTGCACCAAGAGTGGCCTGCTTCATTTTTTGTGATTGGCTCTGCTCGATCTGGCTATTGTGTTTCTGGGTTTCTCTATATTCACCTGGTTGATTAGAGCCACGCGAAACAGCTGGCAACTCTGGAGCTGAAAAGTTATTAGGGCGGGTATCCAGGGCTGGGCCGTCATCAAACCGCTTGGCTGAGTGGTTATTTGAAGCTGTTTCTGGACTATATATCTCAGGTGCCGTCTGCGCCTTCTCTAATTCTTTGTCGAGATACATATCGATATTATTGCCGCGCAGATGCTCTTTCAACGCTACGCGCAATACACGGTCGCTCACTTTGCCCTGCTCGTATAACGTCCGCAGACTTTGGTTGTTGTAGCGAATAGATTCTGCACGGTATAGCAGTGCAGCCGTTCCCGTCGTATCAACTCGTTCAGGCGTGAGCATATCCATACGAGAGTCTTTACTATCGCTGGCTTCAGCTTCAATTAAACCTGACTTCTGGTCAATCGTCTCACGAGTTATACCTAAGTGAGATATCTGCTCAGCAGTTGCTTGCTGGGTACGAGCAAGCGATTCTGATTGCTCCATAGCGGTACGTTTGATTGATTCTGCGGTCTGGCCATAATTCTCAGAGGCTGATGACGCCTCCGGCTTTTGGGCTGTTTCCTCAGGGGAAGTATTAGACTTATCTGGTGTCGTTTGCTGAGGTTTTTCATAGGTATCGTCGGCTGAGTTGGCCTGTTCTGATCGTGACGCTACTGATACTGGGGTATCTCGCTGTTGACGGACCGATGCGCGAGCACGCTCCTCATACGTTCGGATCGTTTGTTCGAGTTTCGTCACCTGACCCTCAAGTGAAGCACGAACAGGCTCTAATTCTCGCTCGGTTTTTATGCGGCCACGTCGTTTGCCGAGCAAATAGCCGACGAATCCACCGAGCAAGAACTCGCCTGCGCCGGTACGTGGCTGCGAACGTTCAATTGTTGACTTTGATGGCATTGCGCTTGCAGATTCCGCCGCCGATGAGACTGGACTACCGCCAAGCTGACTGCCACCGAATTCTGCTGGCGCTGTATCTTCAGGATATTCTAGTGTTGCCGATTCAGGCTCAATTGCTGATAGGTGCACGACTCCATCAGACTGCAGCTCACCGCTCGCTGGATGAGAAGTTATAGAAGGTGGTTTTGGCTCTACGCTCGACACTTCTTCTGCAGCATCTGTCCCCGGTGGCACCTCATCAATATCTATCTGCTCAACGCTATCGTTTTCATCACCCGCTTGACTCTCGGTTGCTTCCTGGAGCGACGCTTCAAGCATCCCCTCATTGGGGGCAGTTTTTTCGCGCAGAAGACTGCGCTTTAAAGCCTGCAGAAAGCCCAGATTAGCGTGAGCTTGCTGCTGACCCATTTCTGCTGGCCGGCCTTCGTTATCGGTATCTGACGCGGTATTTTGATTGGCCTCCACCTGCAATTGCGCCGACCGAGCAGCAATATAGGCCTGGGCTGCTTCTATAGTCTCTGCGTCATCAAGACGTTCAGGTTCGGATTTCGTTTGCTCAGCTCGTGTATCAGTTGTTTGCGCTATGGTTTCTGAGGTGTCTTTTGACTTAGCTCCGCCGCTCTGTTCTTCCAGCCTTTTTTTCTGGGCTGAGCGTGAATCACCCTTGTCGATGCCAAGAAGCTCATCAAAGACAGATGCTTTTTTTGTATCTGGCTTTCCCTGTTCTGATTTTTTCTCAGCAATGAAGTTATCTTTATCACGCTCGGTGGCCGTCTGCTTTTTTTGTTTTTTGCGTTTTTTTTCAGCTGCCTCTTTTTCTTTTTTCGCCTTCTCAGTTCCAGGCTCTGCGTCCTGGTTAAATGCCTCGGCAGGATTGAATGATGAGTTGTAGCTACGCTCCGACACAAGTTTTCGCCCTGTTTACGTGCTGCAGTCGCCCACGATAGACGAGAGCTCCGTAGCTAATCTTCTTTTGGTTGCTCTTGAGGCTCATCACTGTTGTCGTCGCCTTCAGCAGCGTCCTTGCTATCAGCACCCTCTACTGTATCGTCCTCGTCTTCCTCTGGGATGCCACTCATTTCTGCATCCTCAGCCAGTGACTCTGCAGCTGCATCAGCTTCAGCCAACTGGTCTTTTGGCATTTCGACAGTTGCGATTGGGTAGTTTCCCTCAGTTAGAATGGTAACACCTTTTAGTACTGGTAAATCTCGTACATAGATTGTGTCGCCAACCTCCTTAAGACTAGCTGGATTAACTAGAATTTCATCAGGTAAATCATTCGGCAATGCCTCAACTTCGACTTCATCTAACTGATAAATAACCATCAAACTAGCTCGCTCTGCTGGAATATCTCCGTCAAACTCGATAGGAATCTCTGCATGCGCCTTTTGGTTACGGTGAATTGATTGAAATACTACGTGGCGTATCTGGTGTTTACGTGGATCGTAATCGACGTCTCGGATAAGTACGAGCCGAGATTCGCCGCCTATCTTCACCTCAATTGGATGGTGTCTACCGGCAGTAGCAATAGTTTTTTCTAGAGGTATAGTTTGGACTGAAGCATGAATAGATGGCTTACCGTGGTCATGGACAACTACTGGCACTTCGCCCGTCTGACGCAACGAGGCCAATTTTTTGCGGATAACATCTCGCTTCTTTAATTCTACGGTAATTGTATCTGAGGACATAAGCTCTTTCTTGCTCCCATTTGTGTGGTTGATATATGGTTCGACCGGTTATTATAACAGATGGAATTTATATTTACCAGAGGTGATTATTTTTGTGACAACATCTCTCGTAAATATGTTCCGGTATATGACGATTTCTTTTGGGCGATCGCTTCTGGAGTTCCTTGGGCGACAATCATTCCGCCACCAGCACCACCCTCCGGCCCCATATCAATGATATAGTCGGCATTTTTAATCACATCAAGGTTGTGCTCAATGACAATCATACTGTTGCCGGTATCAACCAAAGCGTGCAGTACGCCCAGCAACTTCTTGACATCTTCCATGTGTAGACCTGTGGTCGGCTCATCAAGAATATAAAGTGTTTTACCGGTAGCTCGTCGGGAAAGTTCAGTCGCAAGCTTGACGCGCTGCGCTTCACCGCCAGAGAGTGTGGTTGCTGGTTGACCTAGCTTGATATAGCCTAGGCCGACATCAACTATTGTTTGAAGCTTGCGAGAGATTGCTGGCATATTTTCAAAAAACGTCAAAGCGCTGTCACACGTCATCGACAACACATCACTGATTGTCTTTCCCTTGTAGTGCACTTCTAGTGCTTCTTTGTTATAGCGCTTGCCTTTGCACTCTTCGCATGTCACGTAAACATCAGGCAGAAAATGCATCTCAATCTTAATAATGCCATCACCCCGACAGTTCTCACAGCGCCCACCCTTCACGTTGAAGCTGAATCGACCCGCCTTGTAGCCGCGCAACTTCGACTCCGGGGTAGCAGCAAATAGCTCACGGATTGGCGTGAACAAGCCGGTGTAGGTAGCTGGGTTAGAGCGTGGTGTTCGGCCAATTGGCGACTGGTCAATCGTGATAACTTTGTCTAGATTTTTTATACCTTCAAAGTTATCATGTCTCCCGGCAGCATCGTTGGAGCGCATCAAGCGCGCACTCAGCTCTTTTGAAACAATATCATTTATCAAGCTGGACTTGCCTGAGCCAGATACACCGCTCACGACCACGAGCTTGCCAAGTGGTATCTCGACATCAATGTTTTGTAAGTTGTTCTCACGTGCGCCTGATATCTTCAACGACTTGCCCGATCCTTGCCGACGTTTTTTTGGTACCTCTATTCGCTCGTCGCCACGTAAGTATTTGCCAGTAATGCTGGTCTTGTGTTTGGCGACATATTCGGGTGTACCGTTGGCAACTATCTTGCCGCCAGCCACACCAGCACCAGGACCGACATCAAGCACATGATCAGCCGAACGAATCGTATCCTCATCATGCTCAACAACCAGGACTGTATTACCAAGGTCTCGTAATCGCTTTAGGGTGGTGATAAGCCGTTCGTTATCTCGCTGATGCAAACCAATACTTGGCTCATCAAGTACATACAACACTCCTTGCAGGCCAGATCCAATCTGGGTAGCAAGTCGTATGCGCTGCGCTTCACCGCCAGACAGTGTTACTGCACTACGAGACAGGCTCAAGTAATGCAAGCCGACATTTTGCATAAACTGTAGGCGAGCATCAATTTCTTTAAGTATTTGCTTAGCAATCTGTGACTCTTTTTGGTTTAGCTTCAGTGAGCTCATAAATGAAATTGCGTCATCAATTGATAATTCACATATATCGGTAATGGAAGATGAACCAATCGTGACAGCTAAGACTTCTTTACGGAGCCGACGTCCACCACACTCATGACACGGTCGTTCACGCATAAACCGCTCAATATCTTTGCGCATAAACTCGCTGTCGGTTTCTTTGTGTCTGCGTTCTAGATTCGGCACAACGCCCTCATAGGTCGTATCAAAATAACGGCCAGTACCAAGCTTTACTTGGTAGGTCTGCTCACCAGTTCCATACATTATTTTTTGCATAATATGATCAGGTAATTCGCCGGTTGGAACCTGCAGTGAGAAATCATAATCCTTCGCGACTGCCTGGAGTTTTTTCATATACCAAGCATCAGCACTGACTCGATTGTAAGGACGAATTGCACCCTCAGCGATAGTCAGGCGGCCATTAGGAACAGCCAGCTCCGGGTCAACCTCGAGCCGCGACCCAAGCCCCGTGCACACTGGACAGGCGCCATGGGGGCTATTAAAACTAAAGGTTCTTGGCTCTAGCTCAGGAATCGCCACATCTGGGTGATCGACGCAGGCATAACGAAGACTGTAAACATGCATTGCATCGGCATCAACATCAAGGACGTTCAGCTTACCGTCTGCAAGGTCCAATGCCTGTTCAACACTTTGCACCAGCCGCCCACGACTCTGCTCATCATTGACCAGTCTATCTACAACAACGTCAATGGTATGTTTATAATTCTTGTCTAGCTCTGGAAACTCATCTAGGGCATATATGACACCATCAACACGTACACGTGCAAAGCCTGCTCGCATGTATTGTTCTGGTACATGCTCAAAAGCACCCTTTTTATCCAGTACAATTGGCGCCAATATAACCAATCGGGACCCCTTAGCAATAGCGCTGACTTTATCTACGATAGCTGCGCTGGTTTGACGCTCAACTGACTCACCGCATACTGGACAATGCGGTATACCGATGCGCGCATACAACAAGCGCAGATAATCATAAATCTCGGTAACCGTCGCAACGGTACTACGCGGATTACGGCTAGTAGATTTTTGATCAATGGAGATTGCTGGGCTAAGCCCATCTATCTGATCAACGTCTGGCTTTTCCATCAAACCAAGGAATTGGCGCGCATAGCTGCTCAGGCTCTCGACATAACGTCGCTGGCCTTCAGCATAAATAGTGTCGAAAGCTAAGCTGCTCTTTCCCGACCCACTCAAACCAGTCACTACAACCAGTTTGTTGCGCGGAAGTTCTACATCAACATTTTGTAAGTTGTGCTCACGAGCACCTTGCACACGAATAACGTCATTCACAGAAATCACCTACCTCATAGCTTCTAAGCCGGTACAGTATACCGAAAAAAAACAGTTATTTCTAGTCAGTGGACAGGTTTTATGAATTCACTCTATAGTGACGAATCTGGTTGATGCTCAGTGAACCAAGTTGTACTACTATCGGCAAATAGTTTTTGATTGATTGAATAAACTCACTACGTTGATCTGGCGTTATATCACGTGGAATTTTAGCAAAAGGCATACTTAATATCGCTGGTGTGTATGGATAAACGCTTTTTCGACCATGATACGCTAGGCCACGAATGCATACATTAGCTTGCTCGGCCAGCATCGCGGTTACCTTGCTCTCAGCCGACGGAATCAAAGCAAGCTCTTCATGTGTAGAATTAAGAACGGTGACATTTCTGGTTACCAAACCGTCTATAGACACACGTAACTTATCTTGATTAGGCTCATCATAACGCAAACCGATCCGACGCATGGTTGCCTCGATGCTTTTGTCCGGCTTATGCCGACTAGTGGTTGCGTCAATATACTCATAATATGGGTCAGCGTCGGTCTCTAGCCGGTCGAGCGCATTTCGAAATGATTTGTGCAAATGCATCTGCTCAACTGCGTGGCGCTCAAACAATATCAGCCGGGACGTTGAACTGTCGTCAAAGCTTGAGCGAGATG
>Ga0306906_1000043_pt1 | contig 87682 bp, 83 predicted proteins | sample AntRauTorcE11897_FD_190405 | JGI IMG/M metagenome (GOLD analysis project Ga0306906, IMG submission 190405) | Saline lake microbial communities from Rauer Islands, Antarctica - Metagenome Torckler E11 #897 (v2) (version 2) | ecosystem: Environmental > Aquatic > Non-marine Saline and Alkaline >...
GTTATGCGCTGGGTCGTTAGTGGTCTTTTTTTAATACAGATTTAATAAAACTCAAAAAAATCTGTAACAAATCACAGGTAACTTTCTATTGTAGATAGTAGAAGTAAGGCAAATAAATCTGGAGACCTTACTTTCAATAGTTCAATATAAACTCAAGGAGATTACATATGAGAGTATCATTTCTATATCTACTTGTAGCTCTGCTCTTTATTGGGTGTGAGCGAAATAATGCAACCCTTACCGGATCCATAGATTCGGAAGAACCCATGGCAGCTTCTTTTAAAAGCATGTCTAATCCGGAGCCTTATTCCGACAGCTTTGAATTTGAATTTTCCTTAAGCTATGATGAATTGGAATTTGAGGGAACAAATCCGGACGGATTAAATTTCGGTTTTGAAACTACTTCAAATAATGTTTTTAATTTATCATCTCCGATTATGATAAATCCTTCGTATTCACCAGCTAATCCTGGAGATTTTGAATATGATGTAGTAGCACGGGTCAGTCAAAGTATTCCCACTAATATATCTGTAAATGGCAGTACAATTTATTATTCGGGAGAATCCAGTTCTTTGAACAGTCAAGAGAATAGTATTATGAATTGGGCTCAGGATGGATTGGATGACGCATTAACAGATTTGCAAAATTATAGTGGTGGCTGCGCAATTTTTCCATGCCCAAACAAAGCTGTTTCCAGTAAGATGAAATCTCCCAAAAACTCACTCCAATCTATGTCAAAGGAAGAAGTAATAGAGCACTTGGAAAGTCAGGGCTTTGATGTTGAACAGGTTAGGGGTTGGGAATTTCTGGTATCCAGAACGCACAAAGATATCCGATCGCAGGAAGCCGCCTTGTCAACTACCTATATTTATAATGTTAAAACTGGGGAAATCAGTCTTAATGAGAAAAATCGTCCCAACGGCTTGGCAGTTGCATTATCAAAAGCTGAAAAACTTGGGGATAAAAACCCAAGGATCCAGTCCCTGATCAGCAGAACAGAAAAAGAAGGCCTAGTCAAGAGCCTGAGGATGAGTTCAAATCGAAAAACTGATAACTAAATGGAGGTCAAAATGAAATTTCTAAGAGCTCTACTATTTTTATTTTTACTGCCATGTATGTCGTTGTATGCACAATCAGAAACGGTTTCATTTATACATGGTTTTGGTTCCACATCTTCTGTTTGGAATACCATGAACAGTGATTTGTCGCAAGACTACAGCTTCAATTCGTACAATGTTTCTTACAACACAGCACAATCTATTGGAACATCAGCCTCATCCGTATATATCCCGAACGGGTCTGTAGCGGTCGCCCATAGTCAGGGTGGATTACTGGCCAGAGAATACCTGAGGAGAACAAGCACAAGTAATTTGGACGCTTTAATTACGGTCGGAACTCCAAATCTAGGTGCACCTATTATCAATGGTGCGCAAGCCGGTAATCTTCAAACCATGTTAGGTTATTGGATAGATGATCTTGCGGCGGGCCCTTCTTTTGTTATTGGTTCTCAGGCATCGGCATATGTTAACGGTGTTTTAAACGCCTTAAAAATAATCGGTAGTAACGCCCTTGATGATTACATCGATGACCTGACTGCCTCTGCAACATCTATAACACAGATGAAACCCGGAAGTTCATTTTTGAACACCTTAAACAGTAGCCCGTCATCTACGTTACCCACTGCCCGGTACGCCATTTTTGGGTCTGAAACCCAAACCATGAATAATCATATTCGACTGGCAGATTCATTCAGGAGAAATTCTGTTGCCGGAAACCCCATTGAAAGTGGAACAGGTGTTGATATACATGGAAAAGTTAAAACAGTTTATTTAATAGCGGCAAATACAGCAAGAGCCATCGCTTCCTATTATTTCTGGCTGTATACCGATAGTGATACATTCGACCCGAACCGATTATACTACTATGACCGGTACACGTATTTTAGTGCTGCTTCCGATGCATTTGCATGGGGGTGGTTATCGTTAGAACTCATTCAGCACATAGAATGGGAAACCTATATGGTTGGATCCAATTTAGGAAATGGTACTCTTATCGAAAGTGATGCCTTTATTCCTGCCGACTATCAGGCTCCGAGCTTCTTTGGGCAGCTGGGAGATCGAATTTTACGATCTGAAGGCGCTAATCATGTAGAGTTAACCGCTCATGAGAGTACCAGAAATCGACTTGCAGAAATATTTGAAAAAAATGATGTTCAAATTCCTGAAGTCCAACCCCCATCTCTTCCAAATGTTACTATTTCAGGCAGTACTGGAATGATGCAGGGACAGTCTTCAACCTTTACTGCCAATGCATCTGATGGTACACCGCCCTATTTCTACCAATGGTATTATAAACATGAAAATGATTCTAATTGGTCCTTTATTTCAGGGGCCACAGGAAGCAGTTACAATCATACAGCAGGTGCACCAAATGGAGAATACTTAAAAGTTGTTGTAACAGATTCACAGTCTCAAAGTGATGACGATCAACACTATATCACCATTTTTGGAATGGGATTTTAATTCAAGTATCAAGTATAATCAAACAGGCTCAGTTTAGCTTTGGCCAAACTGAGCCTTTTAGTTACACTATAAAAAGCATGTTTTATAACTCAATTTTTAACATCATAGCTCTTCTTGTATTTATTGTTGGTTCATGTACAGGTTCAAGTACCGACATGGGTGAACTCGGTGAAATTGCCTGGTCCATAGCGCACGATGAAGAGCGAACCACTTCCGTTCAGCCCCTGATTGATGATTCCAATGTATTTTTTTACCAGGACGGATACCTTAAATCCGCCAAATTATCTAACGGAGAAGTAAACTGGAGATCCCTGATTGACGGTAACGGTAACGCAGGTTCTTTTCGAAACTTGCTCAGCGATGAAGAAAACATCTACCTGGACCGGGGCTTTTTCTACCGGGCATATAACAAAAAAACCGGACGCCTCGTGTGGAACACCCATTATACGAACGACGGGTACGCCTTTTCCGGGCTGGGCGGGCCGCGTATTTCACAAGATGAAAACTCAATATATTTACCGAGAAATGGTAAAGTATTAAAGGTCAATAAAAGCTCTGGAAAAATTACATTGGAATATCCACTGGATCGGCTAGTACCAGAGTCAATAATTCAAGGAGCTACTGATCCCATTCCATATGACGACATGATATATGTTCCTACAGTATACTATGATACTCTTAATGTTCCTGTAATGGTCAAAGGCAATATTTTTGCCTATCACAGAACGACCGGTGAGCTGATCTGGGAATTGAGGGCTCCAAACAAAGTTAAGCCTACCGAAGAATTTGAAACTAAGGATTCACTACTCATAGAATCCTCTATCTACGACATGGACTTGTTCGGAGATTACTTAGTTGCAGGCGTAGGTCCAAGTATTCTGTTGCTTGATCGGCATAGCGGTGAAATTCTGTGGCATATACCCCTGAAAAACAGGATGTTTACAGGTGTTCCAGGGCATGAAAATACTTTTGGTGCAATAGATGTTGGACTTACCGTAGATGATACCGGTATTTACTTAGTGACATTAGACGGTACGGCAAGAAAACTTAATTGGGAAACTGGCAGCGAGATATGGAGCGTAAATATTGTGTATAGTAATACCAGTATTCCAGCTATTATGGACGGCAAGCTGTACTTCAATAATTCCGGCGGTGGTGGCATTTGGGTTATAGATGCCACCACAGGAGCCGTTCTGTTTAATTCCCGGCCTCCTGAGGGTTCGTACATTTCGTCCCTCGGAGTAGGCAGCGGCTACCTGGTAAATATCGGGAACTTAAAAGTATACAATTTATATGCTGAGTGAAGCATATCAGAACAATCACTCAAAGAATGCTATATAAATGTTTAATATTACTTTCTATCAGTTTTCTGCTTTGCAGTTGCGCCTCTTACATACCAGTGAGTGAGGGCATTATCTACCATGACCAAGATGAGGAACCATACAGTGTGAAACACGCGTTGCCTTTTGCGCATGGCGAAAACGGATTTACCCTTTCCTATATGGTGCTGCCAAAAGTACTGCGTGAACAGGTTCGTATAACATATGAAGAAAACTTGTCCGGTGACAACGAAGTAGTATTCAAGAATCACTTTTTAATCGCTCCTCCCGTACCTGCGGTTTCACTTCAATTAGCAAGAAAAGTAGCTTTAGGCTTCAGTATCTTACCACTCTATCCTGGTTTAGATGTTACCACTAACCTTTTTGAAGATTTTTGGATTACAGGAAGTGTGCAATCTCCATTATTTGCAAAGCTCAACACGGAATTTATTCTTCAGCGCCCGGTATACAGAGTGCCCAATGGAGGCGTTTCGGTAGGATTGTTTTACCGGTACAACCATCTTAGTTATTTCAGTAAAGGTGAGCAAATTAGCCTTAGCGAGCTTGTACCTTACACATTTCCTCTTGAATGGTATGGTGGCAGAATTACCGCTCAAATACCGGATAACCAGTTAAATACTCGTTTCCGATTCCATTTTAATGGTGGTTACAGTAGCATGTATGATTCGGCATTGTTTACCTTTGGTATCGGCATATCCTTCCGCCCCCAACCTCGAATAAGATCACATGATCCTATTCGATTTTAACTCCAATTCGACAGAAATCAAAAAAGACACTAACAAACGGTTTCAACGCGGACTTGGCCGCTGTTTGCCCTTTAAAAATTTGAGGACTTATAGAAATTCCCGGTTTTAATTACATTACCTGCTAATATAGCCAAGCCGGTTAAACCGCAGGTCGTTATAGCACCTTCTAAAACTGATCCAATATTTTAGTACCATTAATTGCTGACTATGAGACAGAATGAATTCAATAAGATAGCTGAAAAATTAACACCAAGACAGTTTGAGATATTTGAGTTAGTTGGTAAAGGTAAAACGAGCAAGGAAATTGCCAACGAACTATGTATTGCTGAAAGCACCGTAAAAAATCATCGTAATAAAATAAGGAAGAAGTTAGATTTAGAAGGTTATGGTGCTCTTTATCATTTGTCTTTAAAAGTGAGATTACAGAATCAGTAAAAGCTCAAAGAGATAGTAAATAGGCACTTTACAGGCACAAGTACCTATTGATTTTTTTCAAATAGATCAAGAAATAGAAATACGTCTGGATACAGGCTTAAATATGTAATCCTAACTTAATCTAATAGAGGTCTATCATGAATACCCTTTCAACAAAAATAAGATCATTTTTTGTAATATTATGCTTCATTTTTGCTGGCACAATTGGTGGAATAGTTCTATTCAATTCCCAAGCGTCTGCTAATTCTGTAAATTCCATTTATCATCCATGTGAACAAGATGAATGTGAGGGAGGCATGATGGGTGATTCTTGTCAAGATAATCCTGGTGAAAATACAGATTGTTCTTTTAGCGGGAGTGACTGCACAACTGGAGCTTGTGGACATGATTTAGAAGTTAACTAACCATCCACAGACTTTCTTATATGAAAATATTAATAAACCGCTGGATGGCTGAATTTGATTTCCAGCGGTTAACCTTACATTTCAGTTATCCATACGGTATCGAAATTGGTATTTGGATGATAGGTATTTAAAATTTTCCTTCACTAATTCAATTAATGATCTAATGAGTAGAACAATTACGGTAATAATTCAGATTGGATTGATGCAGCTTTTATTAGTTATCTATTCATATGCCCAAGCTAATATAGAGCACCCACAAGAAAAATATATTCCCTATTTGGATAAAATTGAAGAAAGGGTTATCAGTCTTTTACCAAAAAACAATTCAGGTCAATCTATTATAAAAAGCAAAATCCATAATGCTAAGCAAATATATCAAATTGGTCAAAAAGAAGGCCCAAGTTATCAGATTATTGGCAGAATAACATCGATCGTTACAGATCAAGAAAATAATATTTACTTGTTAGATAGTAGAAAAAATACTGTTTTGGTATACAATTCTATAGGAAAATATTTATACCAATTTGGAAGAGGTGGACGTGGACCAGGTGAATTTCAAAGCCCGATTGATATGGCAATTGATGAAGAAGGAAATATTTATGTTGCTGATCGCTTTTATTTAATACACAAATTTGAAAATCAAAATGGCCGCTATACCCACAAAATAGATATTCAGATAAATGTTATTCCTGACGAATTTTGTATCATGAAAAAAAGAATTTATGTGAGAGGTTTAAAAGCAGAAAGAAATGAGGGGCAGTCCTACAACACAATTCATGCCTATCAATTGTCTGATGGGGAGCATCTTTTTTCTTTTGGAGAATCATATCAGACAGAAAATATAATGGTAAAAAAACAACTCTCTGATGGAAAAATTGCATGTGATAGTTCTTCAGAAACTGTTATGAGTACGTTTGATATGATGCCCTATATTTTTGGATATACAGGGCTAGGAAATATAAAGTGGATCTCCAAAATTGAACCCTTTCAGACGAGGCCAGTTATTGAGAAATTCGGTGCAACAGGGCCGTCTATAACTTTTGAAAGTACAGAATACCCGACTAATGATATTGAGAAAATACACGCTACTACAGATGGTAACATAATTGTTCAGGTTTCTCATAGTCCAAGAGGTCGGAACATTGATATAAAGGATTTAAAAATCATCTCTCTATTTATTGATTCTGACACTGGGATTAAGTTGGATAATTTAAAACTGAATTCTCCCCTGTTATTTTTTGGAAAAGAGCGGTTTTATGTAAATGGATTTTTGAATTATCAATATCCTACAGTATTGGCATATGAACTTTAAAACAATACTCATAGGCTTAGCTTGTTTTTCTTTATTTCTAATTGGTAGTTATTTGATAACTAAAGCGATTAATGATAACAAATCATCCTATCATGCTTTAAATAAAACGATCTATAGTGGCCAAGAAGTTAAATATGAACTTCAATTAATATACATAGGTTCTTCCAATTGTCATTTCTGTAACGTTCCTGCAATTCCAAAATCTGTTAATATTATTAGAGATGACTTACTCACAAAATCTCAAAAAAATGGATTAGGTTTTTCTATGGTCGGTATTTCAAAAGACATGGTTATAACTGAAGGACTGCTCCATTTAAGTAAAATCGGTAGATTTGATGAGGTGACTACTGGAAAAGGATGGCTTAATGCTGGTATACTAAAATATATTTATGGAAAAATCCCGGGGCGTGCAGCTACTCCTCAACTTTTAGTGGTTTTAAGAGAATATCGGTTGATTGCAAAAAAGACTAATGGAAATCCTAGTTTTAGAGGAATTAACAGTGAAAAATTAATAGCTAGAAAAATTGGCGTCGAGGAAATAACTTCTTGGGCTGAAAACAATGCTTATCTTCCTGATGGGTCTTTATTAGATAGTGTAGATGCTGAATAAATATAAAGCAAATCGGTGCTATAACAACCGCATTAACGGCGGACGCAGTCGCGGCTTTGATTAAATTTCTTGCCAATGATTGTTCAAATGTTTAGCCTTTTAAAAAATCATAATCCCTGCGCCGGTTATGCGGTAGGCCGTTAGTTGCCTTACTTAATCAATACTAAAAGATCAAAATGACTTTCTTTTTAATTGCAATAGTTATAGTTCTCGTTTTTTTGATTGTCTTCTATTATTACGAAAATTCTTCTTCAAATGAGATACCTACTCTTTCAAATAATGAGAATCCAATTAACAAACTCACCTTCAAAGAATCTCTAAATTTAGAAAGGTTCAATGACCAATTGATAAGCTATAATATGTCGAAGTCAGACGAAATATTAAGTCATGTTTTCAATGTTCGACCAGGTGATGGTGTTAAAATGGTTGAATCAGTTAAAATAGTGAAAGAGTATAATTCGATTGTATGGGAGTTAGGCAAAGAAGGAAAAAAACTTTTAAAAGCCGGAAAAGTAGAATGGGTGACTCATAAAGAAACTGGCAAACTGCTACCTGTAGTTAGAGATGCCAAAGGAAAATTTAAACAGCTAATCAAAGGAAATAAACCTGGAAAAATTGCTCTTACAGCAAAGGCTGCAAATGTAGTTGTTAATGCAGCCCATATTATATCTGGAGCAGATCTGTCTAAGAAATTAGATTCGGTTAACAACAAACTTGATTACTTAATTGAATCCCGAAAAATTGACAAACTGAGTAAGCTTGAATCACTTTATTATGAGCTTAAAGAATTAATTTCCGATTCTGATTCAAACAAATCACGAGAAAAAATTTTAGAAATACATGATCAAATAAGGCTAGTAAGAATTACTTGGCGGAATGAACTTGAGTATCACTTAGACAACATCAAAGACCCAAATTCAAGAACCAAGTTTCAAAAATGGTTTACTTTTGACAAAAGTACTGATGGTAAAGTTTATAATGAAATAACTAAGTTTGAAGATGAAATGAGACTCATTGATTACTGTTTTGCCCTCGACTTTGCAATTTGTGGTGCTGTAAACCAAGACCCAACCGCTCTGAAAATTGAATTAGATAGGTTTAAACAAACTGCTCTTAAACTTGAAGAGAAAAGAGACTATTTGACTGGCAAATTTCCTGAATACAATATTGATGATCACATCAAATATTTGTCTACTATACCAGAAAAATATTCAAATTTTATCAACCCAGAATTACTTACTGATGGAAATGAAGACTAATATTAAACTTAAATCAGGCAACTAACAAAGCAAATTAAGCGGACTTGTACGCTGTTTGCTCGTTAGTTTATTATTTCCTTGTTATAAAAATCATATTTATTAACTAACTCCTAAGTTGTAAGTACAAGCCGCTTATTTGCCAAACCGTTATGTGGCTTTAATCATGACAGAAGAAATAATCAGCGAAGTCAAAGTATTAGATTCAGGAAAATTGCTACTTGTCTTAAAAAGTGGTGGCGATAATTCCTATCAATATGTTTATCGAGAAGCCGCTGGTGTTTATTGGGAGCAAGACTTGAAAGGCTTCATTTCTACAGAACCAAAAGAGTGGTCTTATTCAATGTGGTTCTCCCATATGATTGAAATTGTCAACCAAATTGGAATTGATTTAAAACTCACAAGTCAAACAGCCTTTTCAGGGTTAGATAAATCAGAACAACAACAAATATTTAAAGCACATACTACATAAGCGTTTTAAACAGACTCGATTAAGGTTCGGAACGTTAATTTTAACATCCAGATTCGCCGTTTAAATACTGGGTCGTTAGGCAAATTTCAAATAACGAAATGAGACATCGAATCAATCATGAAGCGGAAAGAATACATTAAGAGTTTTTTGGGAATTTTTATCGGAATAATATTTTATGAATTCTTCATTGATATGTCAGAGCTTTTCCAAAATGCCTGGGCAAACTATTTTACCGAAATAGCAGTACTTTTAGCTTGTGTATACGGAGGCATAGGAATCGTGACATTCCTTTCAAATAAATATTCTCATTTCCAGGCTAAAGAAAATGCCTAACAATGCGCATTAAATAGGGTCGCGGAGGTACCGTTGGTTTCTGGTGTTGCTTGTTTTAACCTTTTAACCTTTTAGCCGTTTATTAAACCATAATCCTCGTGCCTGTTACTTTTCACTTGTTTCTACAAAATTCTATTCGAAAAAATTTTATCCATAAACAATTCAGTCGCTATGCAAAAACTTGTCCTACTCAGCATGATATCAGCGCTGTTTATGTCCTGCTCACAAACTGAATCTGAATCCCAAACTGTCCGGTCGGGTAACCCTGTGATTAAAGGCTGGTATGCCGACCCCGAAGGCATCATCTTTAATGACGAATACTGGATTTTCCCGACCTATTCCGATCATTATGAAGGACCGGATACTTCTTCAGTATATACAGAAAGCCAACTTGAAGCACGTTCGCAAGCCATCAACGAACAGTACCTGATTCAAACGTTTTTTGATGCTTTCTCATCCAAAGACTTGGTCAACTGGGAAAAACATTCGCATGTATTGGATATTAAGGATGTGAAATGGGCTTCTTATTCCATGTGGGCCCCATCGATTATTCAGGCCAACGATCAGTATTATCTTTTTTTCTCGGCCAATGACATTCAGAGTAATGAAGAATATGGAGGCATCGGGGTAGCAGTGGCCGATCAGCCGGAAGGCCCTTATAAAGATGCGCTGGGCGAGCCTTTGATCAATGAATTTCATAACGGTGCCCAGCCCATCGATCAGTTTGTATTTAAAGACGACGACGGACAGTTTTATATGTTTTATGGCGGATGGCGCCATTGTAATGTTGTAAAACTCAGTGATGATCTACTCAGTCTGGAACCGTTTGAAGGTGGCGAGTACTACAAAGAAATAACCCCGGATAATTACGTGGAAGGGCCTTTTGTTTTCAAAAAAGACGAGAAGTATTATTTCATGTGGTCGGAAGGCGGCTGGATGGGACCTAACTACAGTGTGGCTTATGCCATTGGTGATTCACCCACCGGTCCCTTTGAACGGATTGGCAAAGTGCTGCAACAGGATTCCACTATTGCCCGTGGTGCCGGCCATCACTCCGTCATCATCACCCCAGACAAAGAAGAATACTATATGGTATACCACCGCCGTCCGCTGGATACGGATGATCCTCACCACCGGGTTGTCAGTATAGACCGGATGTACTTTGATGAAGATGGTTTCATAAAGCCGGTTAAGATGACATTCGAAGGGGTGAATGCCAATCCGTTGGATTGAAAAGGCGCTTTATAATCCAAAATTATTGATGGTTTCCGGAGTTGCTTGTTTTGGAATTATCCCCGTTAATTAACTCTTAATCTCAGCGCCCTTTATGCAAAAGGCGAGACCAGAGTTAGCTTTAACTATGATCGGCGAGACAACTACTTATCTATTTCCGCAACTAACCTGAGTACTTTTTTGGGATCTTTTTTATCCTTTATCTGAAGTTGGATATACAGAGTTTGTTCAAATAATAATGCGTTTTAAATCAGACGGGGCGGGGTGTGATTGTACTTGTTTATAAAGAATTAAATTCGCTACTTCTAGTAAACCATTTTTCTTGCCCCGCCCTTAAACCAAGTTTGAAGTATGGAAAAGTTTGAATTAAAAATAGATTTAGAGACCCCATACATAAAAACAATTCGTTTCTTAGGGGCGGCTCTTTTTGGTTTCATGATAGCAACAATTTTTTCCGCCTTGAAATTTGAAGGACAAGTTGATTGGGTAAACTCAGCTACAGGAATAGCGCTTAGTGTGTTCTTCGCTTTCTTTCCGGGAGCCGCAAAAAGGCAATCACTCACTATTGATGAAACCGGAATTTATTTGCACAATTATACTTTTCACTGGGGGGAAAAGAAAGAAATGAAATGGGAGAAAGTCCGAGGAATCGGGATTCAAAAAAATGCCATCGAAATCAAGAATAGTATAGGGTCATCAGAAAAGATAAATCTACCTCTACACACAAAAAGTCAACTTGAAGAATTAAGATTATATCTAAAAGAAGCGGCAAAAATTAAAGAGCTTGAGTATATAAAATAGCCAATGGTGATTAACAATTAGGTATAAACATCTATATAAATAAGTTATGATTGATTTTTCTCTTGGGACTCTAGCCGGACTCTTTTTATTTGCCCTACTCCTGCAGTTGACTTCAAAAAAATCAATACGCCTATTTTCAATAACTGATAAAGAAGAAGACCCGAGATTATACTGGGGACTTTTCTGGGCATATCTAGCTGGGTTTATTGCTATGGTTAATCTTTCGCTTTTTCTATGAATACCAGAAAAGAAACAGGAGGCCGGCAAGTTGAATCTCTATCGGGTTCTGAAAAGGGTTGAAACAGGATTATTCTTTAATTAACCAACGAAGTGAAATATTCTGGGATCTCAGTTTTAAAAGTCATTCGTTCTTTGGTTACCGGGTGGTTTATTGAAAGACTTGCGGCATGAAGGCAAAGTCGCTTAATCCCTTTCTCCTTCCTCCCATACATTTTATCGCCCACAACGGGGTGTCCGGTTTCGGCAAAATGGACGCGAATTTGGTTTTTACGGCCGGTTAAAAGGTTCACCTCTATCAAACTATAATCATCTGATTCCTTAAGAACCTTGTATTCTGTTTTTGAAAGTTTGCCGTCTTCTGAATCTTTTCCCACAGAATATACCCTGTGAATCGAATTCTGAGCAAGATAAGAACTTAAGATCCCTTCCTTTTTTCTAAGTTGGCCATTTATAACCGTGTAATAAGTTTTGGTGGCTTTCTTCCAATTATCCTGCAAGTATTTTCTGGATTGTTCACTTTTAGCAAAAACTAAAATTCCTGAGGTGTCTTTGTCTAAACGATGTACAACAAACACTCTCTTTCGGGATTTAGGATTTCCTTTCCGGACATAGTTGCCAAGCAAAAATTCAACGGTATTATCCCTTTCCTTGTCGTTGGGAACGGTTAATAAGCCATGTACTTTTTCGATGACAATGATGTCATAGTCTTCATGCAAGATAGTAATGCCATTAGGGTGATACCTTTTCGGAGAACCTTTAAATTTTTTTCGCTTTTGCTTCATGATTAAGGGTAGGAAATTTTGAGGTGAGAAAAAGCTTTAACCCTTGATTAGTGCTTTGCTGATTAATAGGAGAATTAATAAGGGCTTTTCAGGTTTAGACATTTAGCAAGAGGAACACATAAAGCTCCGGAACGAAATAGAAACACGGACAGTTGTTTAATGTCAAATAGTTTCACATTAAACAATATTTAGAAATTAGCATGAGTTTAAAAGAAAAAATTACAGACGTATATAATCACGTACAAAATGGAACTGCAATGGACGCTTTCGAAAAATATTATGGCGAAGATGTGGTCATGGTTTTGGAAGACGGAACTGAAGTAGAAGGCAAGGATGCCAACCGAGATCGTGAAAACGAATTTTTTGGTAGTGTTGAGTCGTTTAACGGTATGGGCATTGTATCTATCACTTCGAACGAGGATAATAATTCAACAGCCGTTGAAAGCTGGATGGATGTTACATTTAAAGGAGCGGGTGTGTCTACAAAAATTATGCAGGTAGCAACTCAAAAATGGGATGATGGAAAAATCGTGAAAGAACGATTTTATGGCACCCAACAGGGATAAATGATTAGGTTATTTATCAGGATAATTAAAAAGCCACGTTTAAATACGTGGCTTTTTTTATACAGATACCATAAAATTGGTATGTACTAACAAGGTTAAAAACAATAAATTCAGCGAGCTTTTACTTTACTTCAAGCTCCAGAGTGCTAACCTCATTGGAATTACGGCCAATCATAATGCTGAACATACCGGGCTCAGTCTTCCAGGTACCATCAGCGGCATAGAATTCAAAGGTTTCTTTGTCCAGCTCAAAAGCTATTGTTTTTGTGTCGCCAGCTTCAATCATGACTTTATCAAAGCCTTTCAATTCTTTAACGGGGCGCATGGCACTTGCAAAGTGATCTCTGATATACAATTGAATAACCTCTTCACCGTCTACTTCACCGGTATTGGAGACATCAATACTCACTGTAACAGTCTCATTCATACCCATTACATTTTTGTTCAGCGTAAAGTTAGAATATTCAAAATCGGTATAACTGAGCCCATAGCCGAAGCTGTATTGCGGGGTGTTTACCTCATCATTATAGTGACTCCAAAATACGGCTCCATCATCGCCGGGACCCGTTTGAGGACGGCCTGAACTCTTGTAATTATAGTAAACAGGAATTTGCCCTGTTGCCCGCGGAACAGACATAGGTAATTTTCCGGAGGGATTATAATCGCCGAATATTACATCAGCGATTGCATGACCGGCTTCAGTACCTAAGTGCCAGGTGTTGAGCAAAGCGTGGGCCTCTTCATATAATTCTGGTTCAATAATAGGTCGCCCAGCCATTAACACTAGAACTACATTATTATTTACCTCTTTAATCTTTTTGAAAAGCTCCAATTGACGTCCCTTCAAACTAATATCGACAAGACTACGACCTTCACCGGACTGAAGCCCCTCTTCACCAACCGCCATGATAACTACATCGGAATTTTGGGCACTTTCAATGGCAGCGGCAAAACCGGAGCCATCATCTTCAGGATAATTTAGAGCAAAGGCGAATGAACCATTTCCTTCGGCCAAGGTATACCCCTCTTCATAAGTAACATCAACATCCGTACCAACCGCGGCTTGGATTCCTTCCAGTAGCGATATTGCTGAATTAGATTCTCCTCTACCTCTCCAATTACCGAGCGGAGTGTCTTTATCGTTAGCCAGATTTCCAATAACTGCGATGGATTCTACATTTTTAGACAAAGGAAGCAGGTCTTCTTCGTTGTTAAGTAATACTATAGATCGTTTGGCAACATCCCGGGCTATGGCACGGTGCTCTTCGGTAAACAAAAGCTGAGCTTCGCGTTCCTGATCTGAATATTTATATGGATCATCAAACAACCCAAGCATGAATTTCATCCGTAAGATCCTGCGAACAGATTCGTCGACAAGCTTGATGTCTACTTCTCCGCTTTTTACCAAATCAGCAAGGTGTTTTTGATATGCTTCTGATTCCATATCCATATCATTGCCACTTGTTATTGCGTGATATGCAGACTGTTCTAAATCTTTGGAATATCCGTGATTGATCATTTGTCTGATCGAACCCCAGTCAGAAATAATGAACCCTTCAAAGCCCCACTTTTCTTTAAGTAAAGTACGTTGTAGGTAGTAATCTCCACTAGCAGGAATTCCATTGAGGTCATTAAAGGAGTTCATGACGGTTCCAATTCCAGCTTCAGATAGAGCTTTAAATGGAGGCAGGACAATATTGTGCAGAGTCTGAGTTCCCACATCAACGGTATTATAATCACGCCCGCCTTCTGAAAATCCATATCCAGCAAAGTGTTTAGCAGTAGCTAAAATTGAACTCTTATCTGAAAGGTCGTCGGTCTGAAACCCATTCATTCGAGCAAGCCCGACTTGTGTTCCCAAATAAGGATCTTCTCCCGCTCCTTCCATAACCCGGCCCCAACGAGGGTCTCTGCCAACATCTACCATTGGTGCAAAGGTCCAGTTAATACCAGCTGCAGATGCCTCTATAGCAGCAACTCTTGCAGACTGTTCGATAGCGTCCAGATCCCAGCTTGCGGCCTCACCCAGCGGTATGGGAAAAATAGTTTTAAAACCATGTATCACGTCAAAGCCAAAGATTAGGGGGATTCCTAACCGGCTGTTTTCAACTGCAAGCTTTTGTGCTTCATAGGTTGCTTCTGCTCCTACTACATTCAATAACGAGCCAACCCCTCCGTTTTTAAGCAGTTCAGCACGGCGAGCAACATATTCATTATTCTCGGGTATCGGTCCGGTAACATCCCATGATCCACTATGCTGATTTAGCTGCCCGACTTTTTCTTCCAATGTCATTCTGGAAAGGAGTTCTTCAACTTTATCGTCAATGTCTTGGGCTGATTGAGCAGTAATTGTACTCGGTAAGATCAACAGGCTTCCTAATAAAAATACAGGCAGGAGGGTAAAAATTCGATTAATCATTTGGCTAGAGATAGTTAGAGTTAATAAAAGAAGGTGCGAATATTTAAAACTCGTTGGTTTTTAATACCAGACACTAAAGAAAGGACTAAGATATATAATCCTGAACAAAATGTTTTCTGTGATAAAAATTATCACGGTTGTTCCGAAGGGGATTTTACCTTTTATTTACCGTGCTAACTACAGAACCGAAGTAAAGACAAGACACATGGAAGAAGCAAAAATCCCACCAAAAGAAATTGTCCCGTTTGGGCAAAAAATAGCTTTCGGTTTAGGAATGTTAGCTAACCAAATGTTTCCTGCAGCTATGGGAATATTCATGGTAGTGCTGGTTCAAGATTTAGCTTTTCCCGGCTGGATGTGGGGAGTGTTGTTTTTTCTTCCGCGGGTCTTTGATTCCGTAACAGACCCAATAATGGGGTTCATATCTGATAACACCCGCTCTACCTGGGGCCGCAGGCGTCAATATGTCTTCATTGGTGCTATTATTATGGGGATATCTTTTTGTGTGATGTGGCAGCTATATCGTGAAAGCGGGGTGGACTATAACTTTATCTATTTTCTTCTTTGGTCTTTCGTATTCTATCTCGGTTTAACCATTTTCAGTGTTCCTTATGTTGCCATGGGATATGAGATGAGTGACAACTTCCATGAAAGAACTAACATTATGGCGGTTGCACAATGGATAGGTCAGTGGGCTTGGGTTATTGCTCCATGGTTTTGGGTGGTCATGTATGATCCGGATTGGTTCCCAAATGCAGATACCGCGACCAGAACGCTAGCCATTTGGGTGGGGATTATTTGCGCCATTCTTGCTATGGTACCCGCTATTTTTATTAAAACAGGATCTACTAAAGACAGAGATGATTTCGACCCCTTAACGTTCTCAAATATCGGGGGAAGTTTAAAAGCTATTTTTAATGGATTTATAGAGTCATTCCAGATTAAAGCATTTCGTAAGCTTTGTATATCCACCTTTTTAATTTTTAATTCTTTTAATACAGTAGCCAGTTTCACCTTTTTTATTGTCGTCTATTACCTTTTTAAAGGTGACGCAGCAGCGGCAGGAATTTGGCCGACCTTATTTGGAAGCGTAGGAGCATTAGGTACAACATTCTTAGTGATACCATTAACCGCCTGGATTTCAGCAAAAATTGGTAAGAAAAATGCTTTCTTAGTTTGCCAGGGCATTTCGATTATTGGATATATCCTGCTTTGGTTTTTATTCGTACCTGGTAAGCCTTATATGTTTCTTTTTGCCCTGCCGTTCTTTTCTTTTGGCATAGGGAGTTTATTTACTTTAATGATGTCGATGACAGCTGATGTCTGTGATTTGGACGAATTAAAAACAGGCAAACGAAGAGAAGGAATATTTGGAGCTATTTACTGGTGGATGGTGAAGTTCGGCTTTGCGATTGCAGGCCTTTCAACAGGAGCAATAATGAGCTTAGTTGGGTTTGATGTTGCGTCCGGTTCTACCTTAGGAGCACCAATGACGGGCCTTAGAATATTCTTCTCCGGCCTGCCAATTACAGGTACACTCATTGCCATGGCTGTTATGTATACTTATGACCTTACGGAAGAAAAAGCCAATGAAGTTTCTGCCAAACTGGACGCTAGAAAAGGAAAAATCAGGAGTGAAACAGCCTGATCACTGATCAGAGAAAAGTGTCTTGAAGAACAAGTTTTGGGGTTCGGTCTACTTTAAAAAGTCCCCAGTGTTTTTCCGGTTCAAGCAGGTCAGGGGATCCTTTCCAGGGCTCATCAAAAGCTTCGAATACAAAAGTCATAATGCCTTCCTCTTCGCTCCACTTTGTGAGGTCGTAGTAATATTGCCTCTGAAACTCCTCGTTCACATTTAAAGGATCGATTCCCCTTCCGTTGGAGTTAGTAGCCCAACCTGCTTCTGTAATTACTACCGTTTTGTTCGGGTATTTATTTGCGACATCGTAGTAATTCTTTTTGGTGTAGTCCATTGCTTCCTGAATGGTTTTATACTCCCAAACCGGATAGGTGTGGATTGATATGAAGTCCACTTCCTTCACCAGGCTTTTAATTTTATTCAGCCAGGGTAAATAGTTTTCGCAAAACGTGACGGGTTGTTTAGTGGCCGCTTTAACCATCCTCACATACTCTATAACGCTTTTAACAGGAACGAGATGATCAGTCCAGTCAACGGTTGCCTCATTTCCAGTAGAAAGGGAAAAAATAATATCCGGATATTCATTAGCTAACTTAATTAGCTTCTTGATCCTTCTGAGGTTGAGTTTTTTATTTCTCCTTAAATCTTTCTCGTTATAAACTCCTCCCCAGGGGCAGTTTGGGTTGCTAACTTCAGCGGTTATATATGCACCGAGCATTACATTGAAGTCAAGATTCTCGTTACGAATAACCTCCAGAACAATTTCTGAGTGTCTGTCACAGGCATACAATCGGAGATATTTCCAATGACCCTGCAGGAGCAGTAAGTCTTCTTTTACTTGCTCATAACTTGGAAAAACACCGTTGTCCGGACTTTGACCTTCTCTGAATCCTGAATAGCAAATTGCTTTTCCTACATCAACACCTAAATGCTTACTCGTATCCATACACTATTAATTTTGTTCTGCTGAAAGGATTTTAATACTTCAGATTTTCGTCTTTATCCCATATTCCCCAGAAGGCTCCCACATCGCCTTCCGTTCCTGTTTTCCAAGACTCATCAAATGAAGAAAAGTAAAACACTTCGATGTCATCATTCTCAGACCAAAGCTGGGTATTAATAAAATATTTCATGGCATTCTCTTCAGTAGCCTCAGCTCCATAAAAAGTTTGGCCTTTGTTTGGCCAACCGGCTTCCGAAATGATTACTCTTTTACCATTTGCGGCTTTTAAAGCACGGCGGTACATGTCCTTCATATATAAAAAAGCATAATCAATGTGGCACCCTTCCCAGTATGGGTAGCAGTTAGCAAAGATCACATCACAGGCATCTGTTATAGCCGGGCGGTTCTCGAATTCATAATAAGCGTCAACATACCCAACCGGCACATTGGGTAGTTTCCTTTTTACTCGGTTCATAAAACCGATGAGCTCTTCCTCAGAAAGGTCTTTCCGGTACATCACCTCATTTCCTACAGCCGCTACATCTACATATCCTTGTTTTGCCAGCTTGACTAGAGAAGCAATTTCTTCTTCATTTTTGTCTTCGTCTGTACCAAGCCACGCCCCCACCATCGTTTTAATGCCATATTCATGTGCTATTACAGGGATAAGCTCATTGCCATCTGTGCAAGAGAAAGATCGGACCCACTTTGTATGTGGTTTGAGAATCTCCATTCTACGGCGGATTTGCTCCTCAGTAATTTGATCTCCGGGTTCTTGTCCCTCTTCATATGGACTGAATCCAATCCCGTGAATACCACTGTTTAGCACCTTTTTAAACTGCTCACGAAGATCACTCTTTGATTTCTCTGAAAAATTCTCACCCAACAGTGAGAATAATTTTTCCTTTTTATATGACATACGAATGTACTGTTAAGTTAATGAATCGATTGAATCTGTTAAAAATACAGCAAACTTTTTTACGATTCACGAATTGTTTACACCGGGTTTTAAATAATAAGAATAAGGCTCATAATTTTCGTCAACAATATTTATCTTATCCCCATGAAAAGACTTATCGTAATAATGGGAATTTTTTGTGTGATTATTTCATGCAATAGTACACAAGAAAATAAAGTGGAAAATAATACTGCAGCAGAAATTTTTGCGAGCCCTGATTTAAAGGCCATATCGTTTGGCGGTTTTCGTGGGAAAACGCGAGAAGATGTGCCTACAGTGTCAGACTTAAGGGAAGACCTTAACATCCTCAGTGCAATGGGGGTAGGAATCCTGAGAACCTATAATACCCAGCAATTCCCCCATGCAGAAAACCTGTTAAAGGCTATCAAATCATTGAAAGAGGAAGATCCTGAGTTTGAGATGTATGTGATGTTAGGCGCATGGATTGATGCCAAGGGCGCTTGGACTGGGGAAGAAGTTATTCATGATGTAGAAAGCCTTGAAAATAATACTGCAGAAATTGAAGCTGCAGTCCGCCTTGCCAACGAATATCCGGATATTGTTAAAGTTATAGCTGTAGGAAATGAAGCTATGGTTCGTTGGGCCACTTCATACTATGTAACGCCGGATATCATTCTTAAATGGGTCAATCATCTGCAAGATTTAAAATCTGAAGATAAGCTTGGCTCTGATGTGTGGATTACCAGCTCCGATAATTTTGCTTCGTGGGGCGGGGGTGATGAAAGTTATCATACAGAAGAATTAACCGCGCTTTTTAATGCTGTAGATTTTGTATCCGTTCATACCTATCCCTTCCATGACACTCACTATAATCCTGATTTTTGGTTAGTGCCTGAGGGGGAGCAGTCACTGAATGATATAGAAAAATCAGAGTTGGCGATGTTGAGAGCAAAAGAATATGCGATTTCTCAATTTGAAGCTGTGAAAACATATATGAACTCACTTGGCATTGACAAGCCGATGCATATTGGCGAGACAGGCTGGGCTTCCAAAACAAATTCTATGTATGGAAAGGAAGGATCTAGGGCAACAGATGAATACAAGCAGAAGCTTTATTACGACCATATGAGGGAGTGGACAGAGGCTGAAGGCATTGCCTGCTTTTATTTTGAAGCTTTTGACGAACAATGGAAAGATCCATTAAACCCAATGGGATCCGAAAACCACTTTGGACTCATAAACCTAAATTCTGAGGCTAAGTATGTGCTTTGGGACGAAGTTGACGCTGGAACATTTGAAGGGTTAACCAGAGAAGGGAAACCTATCACAAAGACTTTTAACGGGAACCTCGACTCATTGATGCAAACGGTTTCAGCTCCTCCGGAGATGACTGAAGCAAACTAAAGAATATCAACGCAATAAAGTACTATCATGACTTTTAAGAGCTATATTTTCACAACATTATTAATACTAATTATGGCCGGTTGCAATACATCTGATAGCTTAGAAATAGAAGTAATTGAAACGTCTGAAAATGGGAATAAGCTTACTCAAATATCTGAGTTTAAAGCGGCTGATAGGACGGCGACTATCAGCCTAAATCCTGAAGAAAAATTTCAGACAATGACTGGTTTTGGAGGATCATTTACTGAATCTTCGGCGTATCTGATAAATCAGCTTAGTGAAGAAAACAGGGAGAAAATTCTAGAGGCCTATTTCGGCGACTCTGGTGCCAGATACAGTTTAACCAGAACGCATATTAATTCCAGCGACTTTTCATTGGGTAACTATTCCTATGCACCGGAGAAAGATAAATCACTGTCGAACTTCTCAATCGAGGAAGATCGTGATGATATAATCCCTATGATAAAAGACGCGATGGAAATTTCATCTGACGGCTTTAAGATTATCTCCTCACCGTGGACCGCGCCACCATGGATGAAGGATAACAATGCCTGGAAAGGCGGAAAACTACTCCCGGAGCATTATGACACCTGGGCCCTCTTCTTTTCAAAATACATAGATGCATATGCCGAAGAAGGCATCGATATCTGGGGCATTACTGTTGAAAACGAGCCTCTGGGTAATGGCGAGAATTGGGAAAGTATGCATTTTTCTGCGGAAGAGATGAATGATTTTGTTGGAGGACATTTGGGTCCTCAATTGGAAAAAGACGAGCATGATGTGGTATTGCTGGGATATGACCAAAACAGAGATCATTTGGAAGAATGGGTTGATGTCATGTATGGAGATAATGAAGCAGCAAAATATTATGATGGAACGGCCATTCACTGGTATGCCAGTACCTATGATGTATATCCTGAAGCACTTCAATACGCTCATGATGCGGCCCCAAACAAATACCTGATCCAAACGGAGGCCACTGCCGATGCAGATGTTCCTGTATGGAAAGATGATGAATGGTATTGGTCTAAAGAGGCTACAGACTGGGGATGGGATTGGGCTCCGGATGATCAAAAATATCTTCACCCTAAATATGTGCCTGTATTCAGGTATGCAAGGGATATGATCGGAACTATGAATAATTGGGTCGACGGATGGGTTGACTGGAACATGGTACTCGATAGACAAGGGGGGCCGAACTGGGCAAATAATTGGTGCCTGGCACCCGTCATTGTAGACCCTGAGCAGGACGAAGTCTATTTCACGCCACTGTACTACACCATGGCTCATTTTAGCAAATATATCAGACCGGGAGCGGAGCGTATCGGACATTCGATCGACAATGAGGATCTGCTGGTAACAGCGGTTAAAAACCCGGATGGGTCCATAGTAGTTGTGATACTAAATCAACAGGAAGAACCTTTTAATTTAAATATTGAACTAGCTGGAAAAACAGCCTCTTTTGCCATAGATAGTAAGGCAATACAAACCATTCAAATTCCAAGCAATAATAGTTAACCGGATTATTTAGGGTAGCTTAATTTTTTTAGCCCGGACGTGAATCTCCGAGCAGTAAGTTCAGCCTCAGCCCTTATTGTTACAATATCTGAAAGTAAATTTTTAATACACATTTTTAACAAGCCTCCAAGCAAGATGAATTTAGGTTCTACCACCTTTAAGAAAACTGAGAAAAAAGTAGATGGTTCTTTTATAACTATAGACGGAGTTGAGTACTATAAAATCGCCAACTATGACCAAATGGATCCGTTTTTTATCAGTGTTGTAAGTGACTCGGACCACTGGCTGTATATATCTACAAGAGGAGGATTATCGGCAGGTCGTAAAAATCCGGAAAACTCACTTTTCCCATACTACACCGACGATAAAATACATGATAGCGGGGATATAACCGGGAGCAAAACAATTTTCAATGTTCACCGATCTGATGAGGTGTACCTGTGGGAACCATTTGCTGAACGATTTGAAGGGATTTACGATATCGAAAGGAATATCTACAAAAGTATTCCCGGTGATCAACTAATTTTTGAAGAGATTAACCACGACCTCGATCTCTCATTTACCTATAGCTGGAACACCACCCAAAAATATGGATTCGTTAAGAAATCCAAGCTAAATAATTTGAGTGGAAAGGGTGTTAAGGTTCGCATTTTGGATGGACTTCAGAACCTTCTTCCCTACGGGATTGACCGCCGAATGCAAAACGAATACAGCACGCTGCTGGATGCTTATAAAAAGAATGAGCTTCAGGCAGAAACAGGATTAGGACTGTATCTGTTGAGTGCAATCCCTGTTGATAAAGCGGAGCCAAGCGAATCTCTTAAGGCAACTACGGTTTGGTTTACCGGTATTGAGGTATCGAGACACCTGATATCTTCAGATCAATTAGATGATTTCAGAAAAGGTAAAGAACTAACACAAGAAACAGACATTAGAGCCCGAAGAGGCGCCTATCTGATTGAAAGTGAATTGGTGATTGAACCTAAAGAAAGTGAAAGCTGGTATTTTGTAGCAGAACTCAAACAAGGGCCATCAGAAGTTGTAGTCCTAAATGAGTGGATTAAAAATGAAACACAAAAAGGAAAACTTCTGGAAGCAGATATTGCAGAAGGAACCAAGAAGTTAAAGCACATTGTTGCCAGTGCTGATGGTCTTCAAAAAACAGGTGATAAAAGCCTGGATACCCGTCACTTTGCAAATGTGATGTTCAACGTGATGCGTGGTGGAGTTTTTGAAAATAATTATCAGGTTACCGTACAGGATCTGGTTGGGTTTATAAAAGGATTTAATAAGCAGGTTGCCGCTAAATATGCGAGCTTTTTTAGAGGGTTACCCGAAGAGATAATCTACTCTGATTTACTGGAAAAAGTAGAGGGGCAAGACGATGTGCAGCTGCAAAGGCTGGTTTTAGAGTACTTACCCATCACCTTCAGTCGAAGGCATGGTGATCCAAGCAGACCATGGAATCAATTTTCTATAGAGCTGAAGGAAGGCAACGGCGACAAGAAATTATATTATGCCGGAAACTGGAGAGATATTTTCCAGAATTGGGAAGCATTGACGCTTTCTTATCCAAACTTCCTGGAAGGTATAATCAGCAAGTTTGTGAATGCCTCTACGGCCGATGGCTACAACCCATATCGCATAACCCGTGATGGAATTGATTGGGAAGTTATAGAGGAAGATGACCCGTGGTCTTATATAGGATACTGGGGGGATCATCAGATTATATATTTGTTGAAACTTCTTGAACTTTCTCAGGCTCACCATCCCAAAGCACTTAAGGAGATGCTTAGCCAAAGAAATTTTGCCTATGCTAATGTCCCTTATCGTATAAAGGGCTATGATGATATTATCGAAAACCCGAAAGATACGGTCGACTTCGATCATGAGCTTGAAGCCTTAACCGAAGAAAGAGTAGCTGACGTCGGAGCTGATGGAAAACTTATCTGGGATTCAAATGACGAGGTCTACTTAGTAAATCTCACGGAAAAGCTGCTGGTTACTTTATTGGCAAAGCTATCTAACTTTATTCCAGAAGCAGGGATCTGGTTAAACACCCAGCGCCCTGAATGGAATGATGCCAATAATGCCTTAGTTGGAAACGGGGTTTCAATGGTCACGTTATTCTACATCAGGCGATTCGTTACTTTCAGTAAAGACCTTTTCTCTGAAATTGAGGACTCAAAGCTAAAAATTTCTAAGGAAGTTGTTGAGCTGTTTAATTCAATACACTCAACTTTAGAAAAAAATGTAGAGTCGCTATCAGACTCTATTTCAGATGAACTTCGTCGTGAAATAGTTGAGGAACTGGGTCGAGCAGGTGAAGACTACCGCAATAAAGTTTATGCCGGTTTTGCTGAAGAACAAGAGCCCGTCTCAACAGAAGATCTTCTTAATTTCTTTGATGTAGTTCTGAAGCATGTTGATCATACCATAGAAGCCAATAAGCGTTCTGACGATCTCTATCACTCCTACAACCTGATGAGTGTAAAATCAGACGGAGGAATTGGAATTCGATATCTATATGAGATGCTCGAAGGTCAGGTTGCGGTGCTGAGCTCCGGTAAGTTAGAAACCGAAGAGTCCATCGAACTTCTGAAAGCATTGCGTTCATCTGACTTATATCGGGAAGATCAACACAGTTATATTCTTTATCCGGACCGACAGCTTCCACGATTCTTTGATAAAAATATTATATCAAAATCAGTGGTGGAGTCCTCGAATCTGCTTTCCAAGATGATCAGTGATAATGACCCCCGGTTGATAGAGAAGGATGTGAACGGTAATTATCACTTCAATGGAAGCTTCAATAATGTGAAGGATGTTGTTGCAGTATTAGATTCGCTGGAAGGCGAGTATGCTGATTTAGCAAAAGCGGAAAGACAACATATTCTAGATGCTTTCGAAACCGTCTTTGATCATCAGTCATTTACCGGTCGTTCAGGCACTTTCTTTGGGTACGAGGGTCTAGGGTCTATCTACTGGCATATGACTTCAAAGCTTATTTTGGCGGTAGAAGAAAACTGCTGGGCAGCAATTAACAATGGCAGTGATTCTGATCAGGTCAAACGACTGGTTGATCATTATTATGATGTACGCGAAGGGCTTGGAACACATAAGTCACCTGAGACTTATGGTGCATTTCCGTCCGACCCTTATTCACACACACCCGGAGGAGCCGGAGCAAAACAGCCGGGTATGACCGGGCAGGTAAAAGAAGATATTCTCTCTCGTTTTGGTGAGTTGGGCATTTTTGTGAAAGAAGGCAAGATCCATTTCAAGAAAGGATTGCTTAAAAAAACTGAGTTTCTCTCAAAAGATGACCTATTCTTATATGTAGATCTCGATAGAAATGTAAAGGAGCTTCCTTTACAAAAAGGATCGCTTGCATTTACCTACTGTCAGGTTCCTATCATTTATACTCTGGCTGATGCTGACGCTGTTAAAATAACGCTGGCAGGTGACGAACATGTTAACCTTGATGGACTGACACTTACTAAAGAGTTAAGCTCTAAGGTTCTTAATCGCACCGGTGAGGTAAATAGGATAGAAGTAAGTCTTATAGGACTTTAATTATTTGAAGATGTGTATTTTTCTTTAACGGTAGAATACACCTCTTTTTTATTTCTCTCGATGTCTACTATGCCCCAATATTCCTCATTTGGAGTACCGTCATAAGGCACGCCACTGCTATTAGGTGCCCATCCACCGGGATCCTGTAAATCTGGATTGCCGGCTTTCCAGAGACCATCCGTGAACTGAAAGAGAGTAACACCTGAAGCTATATTTCGATGGCTAAAAATGTCGTTTAAAATATTTTGAGTAGCATCAGCTTGTGCTTTTTCATTAACCCCCTTTTCATAACCATCTTCGCTGATCGTCATATAGCTATCTGCCCCAGCCTCTGACAAGTACATTGGTTTGTTACTGATTTTAGCCCACTGCTTGAAAATTTCTTCCGGGTTATCCCAGCGGTATACATTCATTCCCCAAACGTCAATATTAGGTGACATTGCCATAGCTAAAGAGTCAGGAAGCTCACCGTGAGCGGTTGTTACCGGATGCTCGGCGTCATTTTCGTGAATGAGGGCTGCTGCAGTATTCATTGCGGAGTACCAGTTCTTGATATCACCTTCAAACCACTCCGGATGGTAATTGTACTCATTACCCAGTTCCCACATCAAAATGGATTCATGATTTTTAAATTTATTCACGTAGTCAATAAAGGTGCCGGAAAGAATATCAAAATTGCCTCCCTGATTATATCCAAAGCCCATAATTACTTTAACATTCGATGCAGCGATTTCATCCAGCACCTCTTTTTCTGTGATGGGCTCATAGACACGAATAGTGTTAATTCCCGCCTCGTTCATTAAAGCCAAGTCTTGGGTCAGAGTGCCAAAACTCCGTTTTGTTTCACCTTTGGGCACGGGATGATAACAAATTCCTTTTATGAAATAGGGTTCATTATTTACGATGATTTGTCGCGAAGAGTCAGCACTCTCAACAGATTTGTTTTGTTCTGAACAACCTGTCATTATTAAACAAGCAATAGATATTAGAATCAGTTTTATCATGGGTTACTACATTTCTTGATGAGTAAGAAAAACATAAGTAGTGAGATCTTTAGGTACTGTAGGATACAAAAATAAAATTATGTTGGATAGTATTTCCTAAGCTATCAAGAACGAAAATTTATAAAACTCTATAGCTAGGCAAACAAGTGTTTACATCTTCTTATGAACGCTACTTATTGCTTACAAGTTGATGTTATCGAGCCATTAAACGATAACACAAGTTTATATCAGCCTTTTAGAAATATGGGATGGAAAAAAACACTAATTATTTCTGTAGGAATATTGATTGGAGCAGCGGCTGTAATCACCCTAATTTTTGCTACTGAACCCGAAGCCTCTCGATCAGGGGCCACTAAACAAACGGCCATGCTGGTGAATGTTATAGAAGTGGAACAAGGTAATTTCACTCCTTCTATTACAGCGACCGGCACCGTAATTCCATCGCAAGATATTGTTTTAGGGTCACGGGTGAGCGGGGAAATATTGAGTTTATCTGAAAAATTTTCACCTGGCAGCTATGTCAAAAAAGGAGAAGTACTGCTAAGCATTGATCCCTCAGATTATGAAAACAACCTTCAGCAGGCCAAAAGTGAATTAAGTCAGGCTCAGGCGGATTTGAAATTGGAAATGGGTCTTCAACAAGCGACCAAAAGAGAGTACGCGCTTTTAGATGATACCCTCGCCCCCGAAAATAAAGCGTTGGTTTTACGAGAACCTCAGCTGGAAACTGCGAAAGCTCAGGTAGAAGCGGCTGAATCGTCTTACAAACAAGCTGAACTGGACTTGCAGCGAACAACAATTAGAGCACCATTCGATGCCTATATACTAAACCGAAATGTAAATATCGGTTCGTTAGTGAGTCCGGGACAAGATTTAGGAAGGCTGGTTGGGGTCGATCATTATTGGGTTGAAACAACGGTTCCTATATCAAAGTTACGGTGGCTATCATTTGATGAGAACAACAAGGGATCGGATGTAATAATTAGAAACCGGACAGCGTGGACTGAAGACGAATCCAGAACCGGAACACTGTATCGGCAATTAGGCTCCTTAGAAAATCAAACCCGGATGGCTCGAGTTTTAGTTGAGGTTCCAGATCCAATTTCAATTCAGAATCAAAATGCCGATAAGCCGAGGCTGATTATTGGGTCATTTGTAGAAACAAATATTCAAGCCAGGCCTCTGGAGAATGTAGTTCGCCTGAACCGCGATTACCTCAGGTCTGATGAGACGGCATGGGTAAAACAGGGAGATTCATTAAGCATCAGAAATCTAAAGATTGAATTTCAGGATGCCGTATATGCTTACATCTCAGCAGGGCTTGGAGGAGGCGAAGAAGTTATCACCACAAACTTGAGCTTGGTAACGGATGGAGCCGCTTTGCGGTTGGAGAACTCATCAAACACTGGGAATGAGTGATGAGTGATCCAAAAAAAAATTCTGAAGGACTTTTTTCCGGAATGATCGCATACATGGCGAAAAAGCCTATCGCAGCAAATTTGTTGATGCTCATTTTATTGGGTGGCGGAATATGGACGATGTTCAATATTCAGAAGGAAGTCTTTCCCCAGTACGCATTAGATATTGTAGAGGTGAGTGTAGTTTATCCCGGGGCAGCGCCTGCTGAAGTTGAGCAGGGAATTTTACGGCCGGTGGAAGAAGCAATTCGTGGCGTGCAGGGAATTAAAGAAATTACCTCAACAGCCGAAGAAGGTTCAGGAAATATCTCTATAGAGCTGGTTACCGGCGCTGAGCGGATGAAAACCTTTCAGGATATTGATCAGGCCGTAAATCGAATTAACACTTTCCCTGACGACATTGAGGAACCGGAAGTTCGGCTACAATCCAATCAGCGCGAGGTTATAGAGATAGGGCTATATGGGGAAGCCGATATTTGGACTTTGCGTAAGCTGGCGGAGCAACTTCGAGATCAATTATTGAACACGGAAGGTATTACACAGGTAGAACTCGGCAACGTCCCTGACTATGTAACGCATATTGAAATTCCCCGCCAAAAGTTGCTGGAGTATAATCTGACACTGGGACAAATAGCGGATATTGTAGCTCAGTCAAGTATTGATGTTCCGGCCGGCGCAGTGGAAACAACGGGTGGTGAAATTCTGCTTCGCATGCAGGATCGTAAGCAGTGGGCGGATGAATTTAGTCAGATTGAAGTTATTTCATCTGCTGACGGTGGCACGGTAACGCTGGGTGAACTTGCGGAAATTCGGGATGGCTTTGAGGAAATTGGCTTGCCTTCTCAATTCAATAGAAATACGTCGATTGAAATACAGGTCTATAGAATTGGAAACCAGTCGCCGCTGGATATTGAAGAGAAAGTGTTGGGAGTTTTCGAAGAAGCTAAGGCAGGATTCCCTCAGGGTGTGGACTATAGAATAGATGGAAATACCGCTCAGGATTATAGAGAGCGACTGGGGCTGTTAACAGAGAATGGCTTGCTTGCGATTGTGATTGTACTGGTAATTTTGGCGCTTTTTCTGGAATATCGCCTGGCTTTTTGGGTCATGATGGGGATGACTATCTCCTTTGTTGGAGCCATTCTTTTCCTCCCACTCATCGGGCTCAGTATCAACATGATTTCTATGTTTGGATTCCTTGTAGTGCTAGGGATTGTGGTAGATGATGCCATCGTGGTTGGTGAAAATGTTTATGAATATCGCCAAAGGGGAATGAGTAACATTGAAGCTGCTATTGCCGGAGCAAAAGATGTGAGTAAGCCCGTTACCTTCAGCATATTAACGAATATCATAGCCTTTGTGCCGCTGCTTTTCATTCCTGGTGTTACCGGTAAGTATTGGTGGCCACTACCGGCGGTTGTAATTGTGGTTCTTTTTGTTTCATTGTTCGAGGCTTTGTTTATTCTTCCGGCGCATCTGGGACACAGTCCAAAGAAGAATCCATTTCAGATGACTAAGAAACTAGAAGGTTGGCAGCAGGCGTTTTCCAGAAAATTCCAGCATTTCGTTGATACCTACTACCGCGTGTTTTTAGAAGCGTGCCTTCGAAACCGATATATCACATTAAGTACAGCTATAGCGCTGCTACTTGTAATTGGCGGATATGGCTATAGTGATCACATGGGGCTTGTTTTGATGCCGGAACAACCCGCAGATGAAATTGAAGCTGGAGTTGGTCTTCCGGTAGGCACAACAAATGAGCAAGCCGCCTTGGTCGCAGAAGATGTGACCAATGCTACCTACAGGATGTTTGAGGAGTATAATCTTTTTGAAGAAGCAGAAGGAATCAAAACCAATGTGCGGAGGCAGAGTTTCATTGATGTTGAAATTGTGATGAAGCCTCCGGCTGAAAGAAGCATGAGTACGCAGGAGGTCATCGAGCTTTGGCGAGATAACATCGGAGATATTCCAGGAGTCGATCAAATTAACTTTGAAGCTGAAGCTGGCCCGGGTGGTTATCTTCCGGATATTAGCGTTGACCTGAGTCATTCGAATATTGATGTACTGGAGGCGGCAACCCAAGCTTTTGTTGAGCAAGTAGAATCATTTGATGCCACAAGGGATGTAGGGGATAATTATAATCGAGGTAAAAAGCAGTATGATTTTAAGTTGTTGCCTGAGGGTCGCAAGCTCGGTCTTACTTCCTCTGAAGTTGGTGAGCAGGTTCGTAATGCTTTTTTTGGAGCTCTGGCGAAAAGACAACTTCGCGGAACCAATGAAGTTGAGGTTCGGGTTAAACTTCCTCTTGAAGAACGAAGAGATATTTATAATCTGGAAGAGCTGGTTATTCAAACGGAAGACGGCACCGAGGCACCACTTATGGATGTGGTTGAGCTAAAGAAGGGGGAAGCATTTACAAGCATCAACAGGCGCGATGGCCGGCGTGTAGTTTCCGTAAGCATGGATGCGGAACCGTCAAATGCTGTAGGTCGTGTACTAGAGTCAATTCAGGCTGACGTTCTTCCTCAATTAAGACAGGATTTTCCGGGAATCACTTGGAGCTTTGAGGGCAGTCAGGCTGAAATGAGAGAATCTACAAAAGCACTTTGGGGTGGATTTGCTTTGGCTTTAATGATTATCTATGCCCTGCTTGCTGTTGCTTTTAACAGCTATGCACAGCCGCTTATCGTGATGGGAGCCATCCCATTTGGGATTGTAGGAGCCGTGATTGGCCATATTTTATTAGGATATGATTTGTCGCTGGTAAGTTTGATGGGAGTGATTGCTCTTTCCGGAGTGGTACTTAACGACTCCCTGATCATGATTGATTATGCCAATAAAAAGCGCAAAGATCACTCGGCCTTTGATGCCATTCACGAAGCGGGATTGCGTCGTTTCCGTCCAATCCTTTTAACTACACTAACAACTTTTGGAGGATTGACGCCCATCATTCTAGAAACCTCCATTCAAGCCACACAGCTTATTCCGATGGCCATTTCATTAGGGTTCGGAATTGTTTTTGCTACGGCTATTATTTTGGTATTAGTGCCTTGTCTTTACATGATATTGGAAGATGTAATCCATGCTTTCCGGAAAGAAGTGATGAACGTTGGCGAGCCTCAAGTTGCTACTGAGTAGCTCTGGTCATATAAAAAAGACCTAACGCCGAAACTATTTATTTAAACTTGCCAATGCTTTCTTAATAACTACTGAAGCATCGTCACTATCAGTGTCCCTGATAGCTTTCATTACGGCCTGCTCTGATTCTTTCTTCTTGAATCCAAGTGATTCCAAGGCAGAGATAGCTTCACCCGAAACACTTGCTTCCTGAGAACCTATCGGGGTTACACCCACAGATGCAGCGTATTCAGCGAGCTTATCTTTAAGCTCTACGATAATACGCTCGGCTGTTTTCTTACCAATGCCCGGCACTTTAGACAAGGTAACAGTATCAGAGCCGGTGATCGCACCGATTAACTGATCGGCAGGCAAGCCGGATAATATGGTAAGCCCTAGTTTAGGCCCCACTCCTTTTACGGTTATGAGTTTTTCAAAGAGTGCTTTTTCATCAGAGGAGAAAAAGCCAAACAACCGCTCGTCGCTGTCCGTGATATGATGATAGGTCAGGAGTTTTACTTCAGAGCCGGCTTTTTCGAGCTGCTCCTGAGTAATGGAAGAGATCTCAACCCGATAGCCTACGCCTTGTACATCCAGGATAACAATCCCTTCCTTTTTCTCTTCGATGTAGCCTTTTAAAAATGCGATCATAGTTGTTTAACTATCTTATTGCCCGTAAAGGCGCATCGCGATGCGCCTTTACGGGCAGTTTTTATAATTATTTTCTTTCCTAATAATGCTATTGTACCCCTACCGTAAAGACGAAAGATTTTGTGTCTCTACGTTAATACACAATCTTCATTACGACCCCTTTATACGGTCGGGATTATCCGCCACAAAACTGGCCCAGTCGCTTTTTTTATTATTCTGGTGAGTTTTCTTTTTCGGGGATGAGCCGGGAATACCCTGCCCTTTCATAAGGTGACACCAGGCAACAGCTAAGGCATCCGTGGCATCATTCGACAACTTCTCTTCCGGCAGCTTCACCATTTTATTCAGCATAAAAGCGACCTGCTCTTTGCTGGCATTCCCATTTCCGGTAATAGACTTTTTCACAACCTTAGGGAAATACTCAGTCACATCACGTCCGGAATTTTTTATAGCCAACATGGCAGCAGCCTGTGCTCGTCCCAGCTTTAACATAGCCATTGGATCGACTCCATAAATAGGAGTTTCAACGGCACAAGATGTAGGCTTATTGGATTTAATGATGCCGGAGATTTTATCAAAAATAACCTGTAATCGCTCGGCATGATCATCGATATCGGCCAAGCGGATAACGTCACACCGTAATGCGATTAGCTTTCCACCCTCTTCCGTCAACAGGGCATAGCCGGTGTTTCGGGAGCCGGGATCAATACCGAGGATGATGTCTGGCATAAATTACTCTTCGTCTTTGTCGCCGTAGACTTTTGCTAAGTCGTTTATCATTTCTTCAGAGATACCGGAGTTTACAAACCCGCCATCATGGAAGAGATTCTGCATAGTAACTTTACGAGTAAGGTCAGAGAATAACGTCACGCAGTAGTCAGCACATTCATCTGCCGTAGGATTTCCCATTGGGGCAATCATATCGGCAAAAGTATACATGCCATCAAAACCTTTAATTCCGGTTCCAGCGGATGTTTTAGTTGGAGCCTGAGAAACCGTGTTTACACGAATGCCGCGATCTGCTAATCGACTTCCATAGTTACGAGCGATGCTTTCAAGCAGTGCTTTCGCATCATTCATATCTGAATACTTAGAGAAAATACGTTGAGCACCAATGTAAGATAGGGCTACAACACTTCCGCCGTCATTAAGGATTTCTGACTTCTCTGCATGGTGAAGAACCCGGTGCAATGAAATCGCTGAAATATCCAAAGTTTGCTGAAGCCAGTGGTAGTTGAGGTCTGTGTATTCTTGTTTTTTCCGGACATTTGGTGACATCCCGATAGCGTGAAGAATAAAATCAACGCCACCTAAATGTTCTTTGGTCTGGGCCATCAGGTCTTCAATTTCGTCATCCTTTGTCACATCACAAGGAATAATGGGGGCGCCTGTTTCTTCGCCAAGCGCATCGAGCGCTCCAAGGCGGAGGGCAACAGGGGCGTTAGAAAGCACAAAGTCAGCACCTTCTCGTTTACAAGCCAGCGCTATTCTCCAGGCGATACTGCGATCGTCGAGCGCTCCAAAAATGATTCCTTTTTTTCCTTTTAGTAATCCGTAACCGTCACTCATTTTCTGTCAATTTCTTTAGGTTGATTGTAATGCGCGGAAATTCACGATTATCTGGGTAAAATGATAGTTGTGAGTTGATAAAGTGATGAAGTAACGGGTGATAAGTGAGTTATTTATAGATTATTTGTAAGGAATACCCTTGAAGTTGCTCTTACAGAATTAAAAAAGGGTACAATGAATTACAAAGAATGGGAGAAATCAGTACATCCTGATATTAAAAATGACGTGGTGTGGAAAATCGAAGGCTATAAATTGGCATTATACTTGTCAGATGTAAGCTGGGTTGACTCACAAAAAATAATAGGGGAACGGTATTTTTCATTAGCTGATCAATTATATAGATCTTCGGGGTCTGTTAGTGCGAATATTGTAGAAGGATATTCAAGAATTTCTAACAAAGAAAAAGCCCGTTCCTATGAAATTGCTTTAGGTTCTGCAAGAGAAACTCGGGACTGGTACTTCAAAAGCAGGCACCTTTTATCAGAAGAAGTAGCCTCCAAAAGAATCCGATTACTTACAAAGATCATCAAACTTTTATTGAGCATGATCAACGACCGAAGAAAAGCCCATAACCTCTAAAAAGCCTACTTTATCACTCCTCACTTCATCACTAAAGCGCAACAAAACTATTCTATGGTATCAACAGGCTGAATGCGGCCGTTTTTAATTTGGAATACTGTCCATTCGGTTCCAAAACGTTCATCGTTAATTCGATAGGTGCCTAGCAACTGGTTGTCACCATAGATACGAATGGTAGCCCTTGATTGGTTCGAAAGCTCTTTTGAATTTTCATCACGTCGGTCACTGTAGTTAAGAACTTTGTAGGTATAAACATCACCTTGGTCAACCTGCTTAACGGTGATGGTTTCCGGGCCATTGCCATTACGGTCATCGCGATCCAGTTTAGCTTTACCGTCATCACTGGATTTTTTGTTACGATATGAGATATGATATCCGCCCTCTTTTATTAGGTGAGCATCCAGGTCACGCGGATTATCTGACCAGTCCAATACTATTCGTATCGATCCGGGTTGTAAGTCGGGAGAAACAGAAATTCGATTCTGAAATATAGTCCCCACCATCAACTCAAGGTCAAATCTTGCGGTGATAAAACCATCTTTCTCAAAAACTACCGGAACCTGACCATTTTCTACCGAAGGCTTGAAAAGCACTTTTCCTTCATAATCGGAAAACTTCTCTTCTCCGTTAATTAATACACTTGCTCCCGGCACATACTCTCCGGTGAGTGCGTTAACAAACCGAAGGGTGAGTTCTCCGGTATTCATTTCCTGAAACATGTCCTTCGACCTATCTTGAATGTCAGAGGATTTGTCCTGCGCACTTGCGATAGAAACGAGAAATAGAATTTGTATTGCTATAAGAGTGATTACTCTCAACTTGATTTTATAAGCCATATGTATATTTAATTATTTGTACCCAAGGGAAAAATAGCAAACATCTTGCTTTAAACAAGTTCTATTTAATAAAACAGGTTACTTTAAATCTGAGTTAGATGGCAAAGAAGGGATAGAACACGGATCTGGCGGGTTTTTGCAGAATGGTTATGCCCGAACCTCGTCCGACCACGTAAGTAAAAAACCGGAACAAGGATATAAAGCTTCAGCGGTCTGACGATTGAAAAGGGCAAAAAAGTTCAAAACAAACGGTAGCCGTCAAAAAATGGATACAAAAAGATCCCTTTAAACATTCATCGGACGAACCGGGGTTTCTAGATGAAGCAGATTGAACTTTTTCATGAATCAAATATAAGTAGTTACCCTCGAGAACAGATGATCAATATAGAGTTTAATTAAGCGGGAGCTCTAATTGCTCAAAGACGGTGGTTTCGTTCAGATTCAAATTCGATAAGGTGATACCTAAAAGGCGAACGGGTCGGCTTCCCACTTCTGTTTCTTCCATCAATTTACGGGTTACTTCCATAATATCCCGATATCGATTTGTATAGTGAGGCAGAGAATAGCTTCGGGTGATGGTGTCAAAATTTTTGTAGCGAACTTTTAGGGTGATGGTTTTTCCGGCAGCATTAATTTTTTTCATTCCTTCCGAAATGGTTTGAGCTAATTCATCCAGAAAGTTATTAATCCACTCAAGGCTATCGATGTCGTCAGAAAAGGTGCGCTCTTTCCCATATGATTTACGAACGCGATGAGGCCTTACTTCCCGATTATCAATTCCCCGTACGATACGATAGTAGAACCGTCCGGATTTACCGAAGGCTTTCACCAGATCAATTTCACTCCACTCTTTTAAATCGGCACCGTTTTTAATGCCCACTGCATGCATTTTTTTCTGTGTGGCTTTCCCGACACCAAAGAACTGTTTGATATTCAGTTCTTCTAAAAAAGCCTCAGCTTTTTCCGGTGTGATAAGAGCCATGCCATCCGGCTTGTTGATGTCGGAAGCGACCTTTGCTAAAAACTTGTTGTGAGCAATGCCGGCCGATGCGGTAAGTTGAGTTTCCTTAAATATTTTCCCCCTGATTTCTTTAGCAATCAGGGTAGCCGAGGGAATGTCTTTGTGATTTTCAGTGACATCCAGAAAAGCCTCATCCATAGAAAGAGGTTCCACCAAATCAGTGTATTCAAAAAATATTTCCCGGATTTGCTGAGAGGCTTTTTTGTAAGCCTCGAAATTCGCCTTCACGAAAATACCATGTGGACATAGGCGGATGGCTTGTGATGCAGGCATAGCTGAGTGAACCCCAAACTTCCGGGCTTCATAACTTGCAGTAGCTACAACACCCCGCCCGCTGGGAGAGCCGCCAACGATAACAGGCTTTCCTCGTAAATCGGGATTATCCCGCTGCTCTACCGCGGCGTAAAACGCATCCATATCAACATGGATAATTTTGCGAATGGGAAATTTTGATTCCATAACATAAATTACACATATGCATTCATTTTAAAAAGCGGGAATATAGAGGGGAAGCCCGAAGAATTGTGATTTTATGGAACAATAACTCCATGCTACCCATTTAATTAAGTGAATTTGAAGAAAACAGAAGTCAAAATGATATTTCGATCAAAATTTTTAATGCTCAGTTTAATAATCTTGACGACGGCCTTTTTGGGAGTGAGTTGTTCAAATAATTCTACCGGATCTGATGGGGATGATCAAATTCTATATTCCCATATTCAAAATCCCGGAGCATCAGCGAATGACTTTCTTTCAAACGAAAACTTTACAAGCCTTGAAGTAGAGATTGATTACATGCAGGGCTACAAGCCAAACGCTGAGGCCATTGATAGCCTTAAAGCCTTTTTTGAGCAAAGGCTAAACAAGCAGTCAGTAACGATCAATACACCGACCGAGATTCCTGCTGTTGGTCAGTCTTCTTACACTGCCGACGAAGTAAGAGATCTTGAAGAGGAACATCGTAATGAATATACGGAAGGAACCACGCTTAAAGCCTATATGATTATTGTAGACGGTGAATATGAACAGGCCAATGTGCTCGGGATTGCATACTTCAACACCTCAAATGCATTCTTTGGGGCCACGTATAATGAGGTAAGCGGTGGACTAAATCAGCCTTCCAGACGGTTAACAGAGTCTATTTCTTTCCGGCATGAATTTGGTCACCTTTTTGGGTTGGTTAACATTCCGGCTTCAAGTACAGAAATGCAGACTAATCATCAGGACACCGAGAACGGAAGACACTGTGATAACGACAGCTGCTTGATGTACTACGCCATGGAAAATGCTGGCGTATTTGGTGAGTTTTTTGGTGGAGGAATTGCTCCGCTCGATGCAAATTGCATTGCTGACTTAAGAGCTAATGGTGGTAAGTAGGTTCAAGAACATCCAATAAGGAACAAAGAACTTTGAGCGTTTATCCTTCTGGGATAGGCGTTCTTTTTTTATGAAGTCTTTTGAAGCCTATGGAGTAATAACCACAGATTTAGTTGTATTCTCAAAGTAGTCGAGGTCAATTCCATCCTGGTAGTATTGGATAGTAAAAGTGATGGGTTCAGCAGTTTCCGGGGCAGACTTTGGAATCAAAAATAATTCATTCGGAATGGATGGGTTAGAGGAGATAAATTCATTCAAACCAAGCCTGTTATATCCTTTGCCTCGGTAAAAAATAACGACATCAAATAACTCTGAAAGATTATCCCCGGCACTGAAATTGGAGTTGTAGTCTTGGTTACTGAATATTCGGATATCAGAGATTCGTTCTTCCGAAACCGGAATTGGCGGAGAGCAGGCATAGGCTTCCGGTAAGAATGAAAAGGAACTCGTGGGTAACGTATTGGAAGAATAGTATTCACTGATTGGAAAGAAGCCAACACTGAACTCGTTAAATTTTACGGTGTCTCTTTCTAAAGTTGAGTGTTGAACCTGAAATTCAGGAGATGAAGAGATTGAAAGATTTTTTAATTCAACATCGAAATTGACAACCTTAAATTTGTCTTTAAAAGGACCACAATCATCACCCGTTAAGTTGCAGGAAACTGAAAGCAACGCGAACAAAGCTACTGAAATAATATAGATTAAGAGCGTTTTTCGAAGCATATCACTTTTGTTCTTATTTTTAACTGTAACCTGAGCTCGACTCATAGTAACCATTTGCGAGCGTTAATGAGCTATTATCTAAATTAATGATTCGAAAAAGCGAAGCAATCTCAGCGACTATGCTCGTGTATTTGAGATTGCTTCGTCAATGAACTTAACAAACCTGCTTTTAGCATCTGGATTCCTCAAAAATGGAGATTTTAGTATCGAACTGAGGCTGTAAGGACACCGAAAGTTCAATATTCGAAATTCAGCGTTCCTTGTTCGAAGTTCCTACCCTTGCTTGAATTTGAAAAGATTTTCTTTCCCTACTTTTTCTTCGCCTTGACTTAGCGCATATTGGGAATCGAAAAGAACAATCGGGTTTTCTTCCATGTCTTTAGTGACGTGGGTTGAGTAACTGGCCTCAAGCTTTTCAACAACTTCATCATTCTCGTTGGGCAGCCAGCGAGCACAGTGATAAGAAACCGGAGTTTTAATTAATTCAACTCCATATTCTGTCTGCATACGGTGTTCTACAACTTCAAACTGCAGCACTCCAACGGTTCCAAGGAGAAGCTCATTTCCAACACCATTTGGTACTTCAAATACATGAACCACCCCTTCTTCTGAAAGTTGTCGTAATCCTTCACGTAACTGTTTTCTTTTGAATGGATCTTTAGTCGCTACTTTCTGAAAATGCTCAGGGGTAAAAAGCGGAATTACATCAAACTTGACTTCATTTTTCTCATAAATCGTAGTTCCAATTCGGAATGAACCGGGGTTAAAAATCGAAACAATATCACCCGGATATGCATCTTCCATAAGCTGCCGGTCATCTCCCATTAAAGTATGAGGAGTAGACATTTTGATTTTCTTGCCCAGTCCGGCGATCGTCACCTGTTGACCTCGTTCAAACTTCCCGGAAGCCACACGTATGAAGGCAGCACAATCTCTGTGATCAGGATTCATGTTGGCCTGCATCTTGAAGATGAAGCCGGAAAATCCATCATTTAAATCACGAGCTAACCCTTCCGGAGTTTTGTACTGTTGGGGATGCGGAGCCAATTGGTGGAAATAGGTTAGAAAAACATCCAGCCCAAAATTATGAAGAGCGGAGCCAAAGAATACCGGCGTTACTTTTCCTGAAGCATAAGCCTCGCGATCCATGTTTTCATACATGTCTTCAATCAGCATCACCTCTTCCTGGAAAGCTTCTTTTTCGACCGGGGAAAGGGAAGAGGCTTTGATGGCTTCTTCAACACTCATGACTGCAGTAACGGCCTTTTTAGCACCATGATCCGTTTTTTGGTACATGTGAACTTCATTGTTGATCACATCATATATACCCTGAAATTTTTGACCATAGCCCATCGGCCAGCTTGCCGGTACGGCTTCAATGCCTAGCTTATTCTCAATATTACTTAGAATCTCGAGCGGCTCCATACCGGGGCGGTCACATTTATTCACAAAGGTGATAACCGGAACTTCGCGGAGCTTACATACTTCAAATAGTTTTTCGGTCTGTTCCTCGACACCTTTGGCAACGTCAATTACCATCAGGCCAGAGTCGGCCGCTACCAGAGTTCGGAGCGTGTCTTCAGAAAAGTCTTTGTGACCCGGGGTGTCCAAAAGGTTGTATTTGATGCCATCTTTCTCAAAACGAAGCACGGAGGAAGTCACGGAAATACCACGCTCCTGCTCTATCGACATCCAGTCAGAGGCGGCATGGCGTGTTGCTTTTCGCGCACGAATAGAGCCGGCCTCATGCAAAGCTCCACCATATAAAAGGAGCTTTTCAGTGAGTGTGGTTTTCCCGGCATCCGGGTGAGAAATAATTGCGAAGGTACGTCTCTTCTTCGCCTCTTTGGTAATTTGTGATTCGGCAGTGGCCGTGCTCATAGTATTTTCTGACTGCTTGATTAAGCCCTAAAGATACGGTCTTTTAAGTGAAGTTTGTAGTGTTGAAGGACAGGAATAACTAAGATCGGGCAAATTCAATTAGCAATGCGAAGTTGCCATTATCCGCCTCTTGCTGAGCTTGAGTATATTTTTCTCTAATGATTCTGTTATCGGCCGGTAAGTTTCGGCCCCAGCTGAATACTGGTTTCTTAAATATGTGAGTTATGATGATATCTGCTATCAACCGGGAGTGACGGCTATTTCCACTTGGGAAACAATGAATGGAAACCAGTCTGTTTTGAAATCGAAGAGCTATTTCATCCGGATCATACGTTTTGTTGATGATCCAATGCAGAGTGTTTTCAATAAGTGAGCGAAGTTCAGTCTGGATTTCTAGTTTATCAACTCCGCTGCCTTTATTTATGGTGCGAAATGACCCGGCCCACTTCCACACATCTCCGAACATTTTTTTGTGAAGGGTTTTAATGAAATCTTCAGAGAAAACGGTTTTTAGATTTAATCGTCTTTTTAAAGACCACTCCACCGCCTTTTCAATATTCAGATGCTCAAACTCTTTGAGGTCCTCTAATACGGTGATCGATGGAATAAGAAGGCCTTCCTTATCTTCTTCAGTAAGAATGTCCTGGTCCGTTATGTAATCAAAGGTTAATCCCATAGGTAGCGAGGCATTTCATTTTTAATGGATTGTGCTCTTTCCTTAATCGCTTTCTCCTGTTGTTCCTTAGATCTTTCCTGATTTTCCAGATTCATAGAGTGGGAGGTGCGCTGTACAATTTCTTTAGCCTTCGCGTTAGCTCGCTCCTCGATCATGGCTTCAATATTCTTATCGGTGGGGATAAATCCGTAAACAAACTTCAATTCCAGCGATCGGCCAAAATCTTCCATCGTCTTTAGGGTTACGGAGCCGTTAACTTCCCGGGTCTCTAAGTCTTTGGTACTCTGCGGGGTTATTCCCAACCGATCACCCAATTGCCTTAAAGACATATTCAGAGCTTTCCGAATCTGATGCACCCAGCCATTTTTTGAGGCCTCAAATGAGTTTAGAGGCTCTATCTGGACAAATTTACGGTCTAATTGTTTAGCAAGAAGGTGGTTTTCAGTTTTACTCATAATCCTATAGCCTTATTTATAAGAATAAATTTAAGATAGCGATATTAAAGTTAAGGTATTATTTTAATACTATAGACTTATAAATAGAATAAATTTTATTTGTTAATTCAGATAAGAACTTAAATCAAGGGTGAAAGTTCGGCCATAGGTTCTACCATTAGCCTCAACTTCCACATAGCCATGGTAGATCTCATGGAGGGAGTCGGGTACAAAGTAATACTCGTTATCTGATCCGCCATGTTCTGTGAGGTTATAGACAAATTTATTTTCTCGTAGGACTTCAAGATCAAGATTTGGGATTAAGGTCCACCGGGTACTAAAATCTCTGTAACTATTGATCTCAACTTCAGGTGAATATGAAGCCGTAAGTTGAACCCGGGGAAACTCGGGGTCTACATTCAAAATTTGAATGCTATCAATTCTGCCTGTTGGCGGGAAAACCACCCGTTGTCGACCTCTTTCTATAGGCTCAGAAACCACGTTAATATTTAACGGAAGCATAACAGAGTATAAATCGCTGTCCCAATCTTTTGTTATATAGGCACTTCCAACTATTGCGCTTGTAAAACTACCGGGCCTTTTTCCTATGATGAAGACATGATCTTCTTGCCTGTAGAGTTCGACATTTTCAGAATTTGTGATAAAAGTTGCCAAATCCGGGTTGGTACCATACTCTTCTTTACACTGATATCCATAATTCCAGTATGGGTCGGTATCAAAGTAGACGGTATCACCAACCGAAATGGTTTGGTCAGGAACGGGGGTGGTGGAAAAATATCCGGCATCTACAGACCGATGAAAAGGTATAGCGCAATCAAAGTCATTAGAGATTAAGCACCCCTGAATAAAAAAAATAATCAGAATTAAATAGACAGCTCTCGACATCTTGAACCTCTTTGGTTTACAAGAATGTAATTAAAAAGAGTTAAATAAGGAATTTAGGTTGTGCTGAAGGGTAAAGTACTTGAATTGTGATTAGCAGGATTAAAGAATTGTCTTGATTTAGAATTAACCTCACCACTCTTTTCGTGGAGAGGTTAGCTAATTCACTTTAACTTAAAAACAGTAGTTGTTTTTCCATCAACATTAAAGTCGCTAGCCACATCAAAGTTGTTCCCAGAAATCACATCCATTCCGGTTGAGAAATTCTTAAGTACTTCCTTGTAACGATCGGCATTCATAGTCATCGAATCTTCATTGGAATTCATGACGATCATCAGGGTTTCATCTTCATGAATTCGGAAGTAAACATAAACTCCATCATAAGGGACAAAATGAAGCAGCTCTCCATGTTGAGCAGCGGGAGAATCTAACCGCCACTTACCCCAAACACTGACCCATTCCATAATTTCATTTTCTTTGTCTGTGCGACCTTCTTCAGTGAACACGCTTCTGGTATCATCAGACCAGCCACCAGGCATTGTTTGCCTCCAGGCTTCATCATCACCCCCTCGGTTTTCGTGCCCCATCATAAGCTCGGTTCCATAATACACAACGGGAATGCCTCGGGCAGTCAGCAAAAAAGGATAAAGCATTTTAAAGTGGGCTTCATCCTTTCCAAGGTGTTCATAAATGCGACTCATATCATGGTTATCCAGAAAAATCACATTCTTCATCGGGTCGGCATAGACCATATCCTGATTGAATACATAAAAGAGTTTAGTGAGTCCGTTATTCCATCCAAAATCTTCGTTCAGCGCATCTCGAGCAGCGAAAGAAAAAGGAAAGTCGGTAACACTGGGGAGGTGTGAATCATATCCGTCATCAACGCCGGGCTCATCATACTGCCAGTAAGATTCCGCGATAACGTTCTCTACCCATGACTCTCCAACAATGTTGAAATTGGGATAGGCTTCGAGCACTTCTTTAGACCAACGAGCCATGTATTCCGGATAAGGAAAAACGTAGGTATCCATACGGATCCCATCGATACCGGAATACTCAATCCACCAGATGGTATTCTGAATGAGGTATTCGGCAAGCAGTTCATTGCGTTGATCTAAATCGGGCATCTCCTCAACAAACCATCCCTTAACCAAGCGATCCATATCGGATTTCGAAGCATACGGGTCTCCGGCAATAACGCCTCGATAATTTGTTTGGCCATATTCTTTAAAATCATGAACCCAATCAGTTGTTGGCAAGTCATCCATCCACCAGTGCTTGTCGCCAATATGATTATGAATCATATCCATTATAACCTTCATGCCGCGGGCGTGGACGGAATCAACCAGTTCTTTATACAGTTTGTTAGAGCCAAAGCGACGATCCACTTTATACAAATCCGTAGCTGCATACCCGTGATAAGCACCGTATTCCGGCGTCATATCATTTTCAAAGGTAGGGGTGAACCAGATGGCGGTCATTCCTAAATCCTGAATGTAATCCAGATGATCTATGACTCCCTGAATGTCGCCACCTTGACGGCGCTCGGGATTTGATCGGTCGGCCGATTCCAGCATGCCCTCAATAGTATCATTGGTCGGGTCGCCATTTGCGAAGCGATCAGGCATCATCAGGTAAACAAGGTCAGATGAGTCGAATCCCAGGTTTCGGTCTTCTTCCGACTCGCGAGTTTTTAGTTCATAACTTAGGGTGATCTCCTTTTTCCCTTTTTTAAGTGTGATCGGCATGTTACCCGCTTTGGCACCTTCTTCAATTTCAAAATAAAGGAAGAGATAGTTGGGCGAATCAACTGCATATTGGCTGGTGATCTTTACTCCGGGATAATCAACGGAAGCCCGATAGTGCCCAAGCTCATCCCCATAAAGTTGGAGCTGAAGTTCATTAACAGGCATTTCAACCCACCAAAAGGGAGGGTCTACGATTTCAATTTCATCAGGTGTTTGGGCATGAACAAGCGATGCAAAAATGAACAGGGATATAATAAGGCCGAGAAGTTTCTTCATGAATAGGGTGTTTATTAATTTCAGCGGGATGGATAATAAAGATCAGCTCACACATTTTCTCATGTAAATGCTTACATGGGAATTTGATTATAGTTTTGGGAAGCTACAGCAGGCAGAGCAATAAATATTCAATACAGAAGAAGAATTAATAATAATCTGTGCAGAATTCTTTACGTATTGCTTTATAAAATCTGCGAAAAAATAGGCATATTTGGGGTTCACAAGTTTTAAGAAAACTATCAAAAAAGATCCCTTTATGGCGGATTCCATTTGGAAAACATATAAGCTCAATTCTGAAAAAGATCTGCATATTAATATTGGGGATCTGCATGTTTGGATCAGAAAAAAAGATGAAGAAATTTGGGTGGCTCATCAATATTCCGGTGAGTTAAATGAAGAAGAGCCGGAAGGATTGGAATGGTCGCGGTGGGCACCAAAATCGATAGAAGAGATAAGAATTGCCCCGGTATTTCAGGACCTTCCTGTTATTATTAATTCTGAATATCCATTGAAAGTAACGAAAGGTTCCTCTATTCAAATCTTCAGTCGCATACCTGTCTGGCTTCAGATCAGTCTGGCTAATTCGAAATATGTGCTAACGGAAATACCGAGCATTAAACTCTCAAGAACCTGGTTTGGGAGTCCGCAAGAAGGTGAGCTTTGTTATTGGTTGAGTACAAAAGCTCGAAGAAGCCTGGCCGGTGTCGAGAACAAGCCTAATGTGATCAACTGCCCGATCTGGATTTCAAATGAGACAAATGAAGACCTTGATTTCGAAAAATTCTGTTTCCGGGTGGAGCGGCTCAGTGTGTTCGGTGTGAAAGAAGAATTGTGGGCCGACGAAACAAAAATTGAATACAACGGCGAAGAACAGCACAGTGATGTTACTATGACCGGGAAATTACCTTCAACTATTGGCAAAGGAGAATTGATGAGTAAACCCCGAAATCCAGTTTCAAAAAGCTTTGCTACTCGAACATTTAAAATGTTTTTTGACGACGCTCATATATCTGCCCGATAACTTAATATTTTGATTATCAATTATGGATTCAACTTCTGTTGCCGCCGATTCTACATTATTTAGTTTAAGCCAAGAGGCTTTTTTTTCCGAGGAATTTCTGGCTCTTTCACTCAGAATAGCTGTCATATTAGCTGTAGGATTCCCCATTCTGCTTATTGTTAGAGGATGGGTGCGTTCTTTTGTTTCAAAAAAATATGCAACTCATTATGGGATGCTGGCCGGAAAAGTGGTTTTCCATGTCGGGCTTATCATTTTGGTGATTACGGTAATGGGACAATTGGGAATCAGCTTGGCCCCACTGCTGGGGGCAGCGGGTATTTTGGGAGTGGCAATTGGCTTTGCTTCTCAAACCAGTGTTTCAAATATTATCAGTGGCCTATTTTTAATTGCTGAACAACCCTTCAAAGTGGATGATATAATTACAATAGGAACCTCCACGGGTTTTGTTATTTCTATTGATATGCTCTCAGTGAAGATGCGAACTTTTGATAACCGCTATGTTCGAATTCCGAATGAAATGATTATCAAGACGGAAGTTATCAACCTTACTAAGTTCCCCATCCGGCGCTTTAATGCAAGCATTTCTGTGGCTTATAAAGAAGATGTTGCCAAAGTTAGGGAAGTACTTCTTGATGTAGCAGAGAAAAACGAATTTGCCCTTTCCGAACCAGAACCTATCATTGTTTTTGATATGTTCGGTGCTTCATCCATCGACCTGCTGCTCTTGGTGTGGGCTCCAAAAGATGAATACATCAAACTTAAAAACAGTATTAATGAGGAAGTGAAGGCTCGATTCGATAAAGAAGGTATCGAGATTCCGTTTCCACATGTATCTCTTTACAGTGGTTCAGCAAGTAAGTCTATCCCAATCGAAATCTCTGATCCTAAGAATCAGCTTTCTGCTCCGGAAAATCAGGACACTAAAAAATAACGGAAGGTTCAAATTAAGGGATTTTCAGCTGGGTTAATTTCCGGCTGAGTTCATGTAGTCGACAACCAGATTACTCATAGCTCGAACGCCCAATTTCATACCACTTTCGTCGATGTAGAAGTCTGGAGTGTGGTGACCGGCGGCTTCTCTATTTGGAGCTTTCCCGCCTACAAAAAAGTAAAGTCCGGGGATTTCTTTTTGGAAGAAGGAAAAATCTTCAGCACCGGTGATGGCATCGATAATCACCGCATTATCTTTCCCGGCTACTTCTTCAAGTGTAGGAGCCATCATGGCGGTTAGTTCAGGGTCATTATAAGTGATGGGATAACCTTTATGTATGGTAAGGGTAGCTGTTGCACCATTACTCTCTGCAGTATTCTGGACAATGGTTTCGAGACGTTTGAAGATGAGCTGACGCATGTCTTCGTCAAGGGCCCGAATGGTTCCTTCAAGCTGGACCCTTTCAGGAATAATGTTATGACGAACCCCGCCTTCAATCACACCAAAAGTAACAACAGCGGCTTGTTTGGTAAGTGGCATACTTCGGCTGACTATAGTTTGTGCATTATTAATGATTTGTGCGGCTGTTACAATAGGATCAATACCATTCCATGGAGCTGAACCATGGGCCTGCTTCCCATTAATTTCAAGGCTAAAACTATTTACGCTGGCCATAATACCCTCTGAGCGATATTCAATAACGCCAACGGGAGTATCATCAGAAATATGCATTCCAAAAATCACATCCACATCCGGGTTTGACAGGACGCCTTCTTTAACCATTAACTCAGCGCCACCTTCCTCACCCAGTGGAGCTCCTTCCTCAGCAGGTTGGAAGATGAATTTGATGGTTCCCTTAATTTCGCTTTTCATCTCCGTCAGGATTTTGGCAACTCCCATGAGCATGGCGATATGCGTATCATGACCACAGGCGTGCATTACCCCAACTTCATTTCCCTGATAAGTTCCGGTTGCAACGGATTTAAATGGAACATCAGTTCTTTCTGTAACGGGAAGTCCATCAATATCGGCGCGAAGACCAATGACGGGTCCGGGTTTTCCTCCTTTTAATAAGGCAACAACTCCAGTTTTAGCTACACCGGTTTCGACTTCAAGCCCCAACTCATTCAGATATTCTGCAATGTATTCTGCAGTTTCAAATTCACGATTAGAAAGTTCTGGATTTTCATGAAAATGCCGGCGCCAGTCTATAACCTGCTGTTCAATTTCATCAGCACGCTCGTCAATTATTTTTTTGAGATCGGAAGTTTGAGCAAAGGCTGTAGTTGAAATAAGTGAGGCAAGGAAAAGCAGTATTAGGTTTTTCATGAGAGGGTATCTGGGTTGAGTAATTAGCCAGATATTAACTAAACCGTCCTACAAATAAAAAACCTCATCCAGTTCAAAAATGTGATAGCCCGGAGTACATTTGTGAAGTGAGTTGATCATTCCCTGAGCCACAGTTTTACCCGGAATAGGGCGGTATTTCTTGAGACCCGGAATTTTGGTGAAGATCTTCATGAAGAACATCCCAATGGATTCTCCCAGCCGACTTTCATCACGTTCACCTGCTAAAATAGAAGGACGCATGATGGTGATGACTTCAAACGGGAGCTTCTTAACATCATCATCCAGCTCACCCTTTAAACGAGAGTAAAATACTTTGGAGGTAGAATCAGCTCCGGCTGAAGAGCACAGGGAATATTTATTCACGCCGTTTTCAGCAGCAGCTTTGGCGGTTTCATATTGATAGGTGTAGTCGATGGTGTACTGTGCTTCCTGACTTCCTGCTTTTTTGATGGTGGTGCCGAGAGCAGAATAAAACTCATCGCCGGTAAGCCGGTTTTTCCAGGAATCAATGTCATCAAAGTTGATGATATGCTCTTCCAGTTTATCATGCTCGATTCCCGTCGATCTTCGATGAAAGACTTTCACTGTTTGGTAGCGTTCATCCTCTAAAAGTTGTTTTAGAAGATGTGAGCCAACCAAACCGGTAGCTCCAATAACGATGGCGGTTTTATTCATTAGTCTATTTGTTTTTGCGCTTCCATCTACGGCGTTCAAACCATCCCATCTCTTGCGTTATCAAATCTACGGGGTGTGTTGAGGTGTATTCGCTATTAGGTTGAAGTTGAGTCTTTTTAGCGGTTTTAGTTCTGAATTTTGGAACTAAATAGTTCCAGTAATCCTCTTCGCCTCCTTGGACATAATCATCATTTTTATAGTTCAACATAAACCGAAAGCGTGCGCCTTCAGGAGTATCTCTTGGCACAACTTTGCCAATTGGAGATCCGGCATAAATTTCATCTCCGGGTTGAACAGCAATGCTCCCTTTTTTCAAATGACGATAAGAACCAAAGGTGCAGTCATCATGAACAACCCTGACGTAATTGTAATTAGAGCTGAAATATTTTTCTACTTCTGAATTATCAAACTCATCAACTACATCAGTTACAGTGCCACCTCGGCTTGCAAAAACAAGGTCACCTGATTTTGCGGTAAATCCGAGGGAATAAAATCCGTCAGGTTCTTCTTCGTTTACAAGTTCAACTATATAGTATAAGTCAAAAACGGTGGTCGTTTTTTTGTTGGCGATAGGAAGTAGGTATTCGAGCTCAGTATCCGGCTCCGTATTATAGCATCCTAAGCTGTAAGAATACCGGTATCGATAGCGTACGCCGCGATCTGAAATACCACTTTTTTCAAGAGTTAGGATTTTTGAACGCCCGGTTTTTACCGTTTTCAAATAGGGATTCGGTGATGGCGGAATGGAGTTCTGAATATTTGAAAATGAGATGCTTACCGTATAGGGAATTGAGGAAGTGTTATTTGCATAGAAAGTTGGCTCTCCATCAGAATTAGTTTCAACACTGATAGTTACAGGTTTCGATTGCTGCGCTTGAGCGAAGTGGGCATTAAGTAAAATGAATAAGAGTGTGACGATTAGCCTGTAAGATCGAGTCATCGATAGTTCTAATTAATTGATTTGTAGTGACTTTATAAGCTAAAGTAAGGTTAACCTCTTTGTGGCTGAGATGCAAAGTCAGCCATGACAAACCTAATTCATTGCCTCCAAAACCCGGCTTACCACTCCGTCCATGGCGCTGCTCTTAATCCAGCGGGCTACAATAACCAAATCATTTTTCTGATCTACATACACCATATTGGTTCCGGCTCCAAGGTGAAAGAAGGCTGTTGCCGGGGCGCTGGGCAATCGTTCTTTATTTACGTTCAAAAACCAGTTCATAAAACCGTAATTAGTATTTGCTTCCGTTGGGGTTTGTGCCATCTTATTCCATTTTTCGGAGATGATCTGCTCATCCTTCCACTTTCCATTATGCAGCGTGAGCAGCCCAAACCGAGCTTGATCCCGGGCGCTGATAAACATGCCTCCGCCCCAATGGCCGCCACCACTGACAGCCTGCATTTGCTGACCGTCAATAACCACCCAAGAATTCTCATAACCCATCCAGCGCCAGGTTGGTGAAGCACCGATTTTATCCATCACCTGTTTGCGGAGTACTTCCGGTAAAGGCTCCCGAAATACATTCATAGCTGCCAAGGCCAGAAGGTTAACGCGGGTGTCATTGTATTCCCATTCGGTGCCGGGCTCAAAACGATCACGAGTTATCCAGTCAGCACGATCTCCCGAAGGGCGGTCGGCCCAATCAGGTTTTCCCCAAAGACTTCCTTCCCAGTCAGAAGTTTGGCGAAGCAGGTGGTTCCAGGTAATCTTTGAGTTATGATCACCTTTAAAAGGTTGAAGCACTTTTGGCTCACCGATTTCGTCGGCTTTATTATCATTCTCGTCAAAATCCATCACCATGATGGGGGCCATATATTGATCAACCTTATCACTTACATCCCGGATGAGTCCCTGATCATAGGCAACACCAACAGTGGTTGTAAGAAAGCTCTTGGACACACTGTGAGTCATGTCAACCCGAAAAGGCTCGCCCCACTCGGCGATAATGTATCCGTCTTTAATAATGATTCCGGTTTGTTCTCCGCGGTCTTTAAAAGGGCCGATGCCATCCCCAAAAGGTTCTCGTCCAAAAGTTTGGTAATGATTGAGCTCCATGCTTCGGGGGTTATCCGTTTCCTCAGCTTGGGCATACTGAATAGCTTCCTGAATTTTATCCGCATTCAGGCCGACTTCCTCCGGCGCCTTCTTTTCCCAATCACCCCAGCTTCCCGGAAAATAGGATTGTGCAGAAACAGCTGAGCTTAAAATCAGAGAAAAGAAAATCGAATAAATATAGTGACGGGAGTAACGCATAATAGATTTAGTTTAAGGGAATTGTTTGTTGTTCGAAAGCGACCCGGTATCCAAGCCGTTCAACCTGACTTCGTTCAGGGCTGTCCAGAATCATTGGGTTGGTGTGATTAAAATGTATAAAAGTAATTTTAGCTTTTTCAGTGGCAGGAAGGTTTTTAAAAAGCTCGATGCTTTCTTCAATATAAGGATGTGGGATCTGGCTGATGTCCCGACCGGGAAGTTCACTAGCATCATAAAAACTGCCATCAAGCAAAGCCACATCAACCTTTTCAATTTCAGTAATAATGTCCCGTTCCCAAACATGCCATTTATTAATATCAGGAATGAAGAGCACTTTTTTTGATGGAGAATCAATGCGATAACCAACAGTTTCCGAGAACTCATCCCGATGAGGGACAAGGATTGGTGTAACCGAAAGATTTTCAGAAAGCCGGATGACTGAATCGGCCGCAAGTTTATTGATCATAATATTGTCAAGGCTAACAAGCTGACTCCATGGGCCGTTAGTTTCCAGGTAGGATTTCATTCTCGGCATGGCATAAACCGGGACTTGGGAAGCTCCCATCGATTCATGCCCAACATACATCAACCCGGTATAATGACCGATATGCGCATGAGTTAGAAAGATGCCGGAAAGATCATCAGAACCAGATTCTTTCTTCAAAGCATGAAGCTGTTGAGGAAAATCAGGGGTGGCCTCAAAAAGCCAGTTTTGGCCGGTTTGTAAATCACTTAATCCCAAGCTTACCACATGCCGCTTTTCTTCTTTGCCATCCCAAACCAACTGGCAGTTTTCCTTCTTACAGCCGGCTTGAGGGAATCCTGCATCTTGGGCAATGCCTAGTATGGTTATGAACTGATCGGAGCGCTCAGAAGTAGAATTCGAAGCCGGCTTTTCACAAGCAGTAAATAATAGGACGGTAATTAAAAGAAGTCGTGTCATGATTGAAAGAAGTAAAAAGACCGATGAATTGAAAGGTGTGATAATGCTGAAAGTTTTACAAAAAAATTACTACACTCAGAGGACGCTTTATTACCTAACCCCATTTTCATGTTTCTTACAGTTTTAATTCTGATTTCTGCCTTTATCCTAAACCTGCTTTTGCCCTGGTGGAGCATTGTAATTCCGGGCTTGGTTTTCGGGTATTACTTCAATGAAAAAGCACTGACTTCCTTTGGGTTAGGGTTTTTAGCTCTCTTTTCACTTTGGGGCGGACAAGCACTCTATATTCACATAGCCAATGAAGGAATTCTCTCCACCCGAATTGCTGAAATGCTGCAGATAGGCTCGCCGCTTTTGGTCGTATTGATTACCGGTTTTTTAGGTGGACTGGTAAGCGGATTAGCTACACTGACAGGCTCTCTCATTAAAGAAACACCTCGGAAATTTGACTCCAAGTAATATGCCGAAAATCATTTTGGCAATGGGTTTTGCGTTTTGTTTCTTTGCGTGATGGCGGATAAAGCACCCAAACATATTTTACCGATCATTGTGTTGGCCCAGTTCACCGGAACTTCCCTATGGTTCGCCGGAAATGCTGTTGTGAGTGATATTATCCTCGAGCTGGATCTTCTGGAAATGTTTATTGGTTTTATCACTATGGCCGTTCAGGCGGGCTTTATTGTCGGGACGTTGATATTTGCTTTCCTGAATGTCGCGGATCGCTTTTCTCCTGTTAAAGTATTTTTATGGTGTGCCGTTGGAGGCTCCTTGGCTAATCTTATGACTATTTGGAGCGGTAGTTTTACCGAAGTGATGACTGCTCGTTTTGCAACAGGTATTTTTCTGGCTGGAATCTATCCGGTGGGAATGAAGATAGCTGCGGACTGGCATAAAGAAGGCTTGGGAAAAGCACTTGGTTATCTCGTTGGGGCCTTGGTTTTAGGAACAGCCTTTCCACACTTACTAAAGTATATGGGAGGAGATTTGCCCTGGCGCTTTGTTTTAATAGGCACTTCAATGCTGGCCACAGCCGGAGGCGCATTACTTTATGCCACCGTCGATGATGGTCCATACCGCAAGCCTTCCGCCGGATTCAAGTTCAAGGTTAATGCGATTTCAAATCTCTTTAAGAATAAGAACTTCAGATCGGCGGCCTTTGGCTATTTTGGTCATATGTGGGAGCTCTATACTTTTTGGGCCTTCGTACCGGTGATGTTGGCCTGGTATGTAAGTTCAAATAGTCAGGTTGAAATATCGGTTTCTTTCTGGAGTTTCGTGATAATCGGGATAGGAGGAATTAGCTGTGCTATTGGCGGATACTGGTCCATTAAGAAAAGCAGTAAATGGGTCTCAAAAATTTCTTTAGCTGTTTCAGGATTATGTTGCCTTTTAATTCCCTTTGGCTTCAACATCCCCTTAGTTCTGTTCCTGCTATTGCTTCTTATTTGGGGAATTTTTGTTATTCCTGACAGCCCTCAATTTTCGACAATGGTCGCGCAGTCATCAGAATCCTCGTATGTGGCAACCGGTCTTACCATTGTAAATAGCGTGGGCTTTGCAATAACCATCGTCAGTATTCAGTTGGTGAATCTGATCTGGGCGGCCACCGGCAATGTATTTGTCTTTTGGTTGATGGCGTTAGGACCTTTGGCGGGTTTTTGGGCGATAAGTAAATTCCGGGTTTTGTCAGAATCCTAAGAGAGCAGGATATACAAAGCTATTCAGCCACCAATACTTGCCATTGAGAAAATTAGAACTGCTGCAAATAAGTTGTTCCACCTGGATCTATCTCCAAGAAAGATCTTACCCTTGCTAATGCAGAGATAGCCCACATTAGATATTAATCATTAATCATCTTCCTTAGCAATGCCCGCGCTTCATCAAATCGAGCCTGGATCCTAGGTGTTTCTACATCACCGTACGCATCTCGAGCCATCGTCTCCGCCGCGTCAATAGCCCGTATTAAATCAGAGGCCGAGGACGAACGTGCACTGGGATCTGTTGATCCGATCTCCCCAATCCAAATGGGTGATGAATGGGCAAAGGGTCGTGCATGCATGCTAGGCCAAGAATCTTCTTTCTGCTCACCGGCAAAGGCTCGGACTGCGATCCAGCCACCTTCGGGGAGATCCACGCTACCGGTAAATGTGCGGGTTTCACCAGCATCAATTCCTCCGAGACGTTCAACGACGCTCCCGTTAATAATGATTTGCAGTGAATCAATACCCATAGTGCTCGCAAGAGTGGCCTGCCATGTCTGATTGCCGGAAGAGGTGACATCGCCTGGGCGGGAACCGTCACCCAGTTCAAAAACCAAGGCAGGTCCTGTGGTAAGAAAACTGCGTCCGGAGGCAGCGGCTTCGATAATCGCTTCAGAAGTCTGGTCCGAGTTTTCTACACGAACATAAGTTCGTCCTGTGCCAACAGCCGGCGTCCGGTGAAAATCTACCCAGCCATCGGTGCCGGACATGGCAGCTACCGGGCGACCAATATTCAGCAAACGGTACCAAACTGCAGCATTGCCCAGGGGACTTGTCCAGGCGCAGACGAGTTCAATCCCCATGCGCTCTGCGAGTACTCCATCTGAAATCAGTTCCAGTGGAATGGGGTTGTCTTCAAGGTGGGTAAACGGGTCCTGATCAGATCCAATCGGATGAACGTATGTAGCAAATAAGCCCTGTTGATCTGCAAATTCAAATACATCGCCATTGGTTAAGTCCGGGTCGCCCAGTGTCGGGTTGTATGGCCCGAAAAACCAGGGTGCGAACGGTGTTTTTACATTTAGCAAACCGATGTGGCCGTGAAAATGAGATCGTACTTCCTGTCCCTGATGAACAGTTCGGTCTTCCTCGGTGGTCTCCCTCCCAAGCACATCATTGTCTATACGACGCTCCCATCGGTTCCAGGACATCGGGGCTAGCTGATCTAATGATTCGCCCGCCATTAATCGAAGTGCATCTTCATGGTTAGCACGATGGTGTCCGTCTCCATTCAAATGAACATGATGGTCAGCTGATAGGTAGCCTGCAGCTGAAGCATCCCAAACCTCAGAGAGAGCAAGTTTAGCTTGGACATTTTCATCGGCTTCAACAAGAATATCCGATTCGACAAGTGGAGTCATCGGCCCACGTGCTGCAAGAACAGTATAACTTCCTTCCGGTAACGTAAATTTCGTACTGCCTTCTACATAAAAATAATGGCGGCCGGTTTGAGGGTCTACGTAAGTGGCATCACCGGAATAAGCGACAGGGTGCCCATCGGTATTAGAGAGAGAAATACGCGCTGTTATGGGATTACCATCTGGCCCGGTAAGTGAAAGAGTTAAGTTTCCGGTCGGTGCTCCATAATTCCAGCGAGTAACTTTAACCGGTTCAGGTGTGCCTCCATATGTTGAGATCTTCATAATACGAAACTGCCTTTGTTCGTCCAGATCGACAAAGAAAATGTCGTTGCCATCTGCACTGAAGGCTGGCGTCAGTGCGAAGGGATGGCCATCAGTTAAGCGATGTTTAACCCTTGAATCATCAAGATCCATAGTCCAGAGATGATAATCGTTATCGATAGGTGCGCTAAAAACGATGAGTCTCTCCTTTGGATGAGTGTCAGCAGTCAGGTGATAGGTGAGTGTTTCGGAATGTGCAATTCGGTCGTATCCTTCTACGAAATTTCGCTCACGCAGAACCCGATGGGCTCCGTTACCGTGCAGATATAGTATTCCGGAATTACCGGCAAGGCTGCGAACATTTCGCACCACTCTAGGAAGATCTGTTAGGGTGTCTTCAACAGCGGACTCGATGTGGTACCTTCTTAATTGTAGGCTACCGCTCTCTCCGGTTGTATAAAAAAGGTACAACCCGTTGCTTGAGAATTCCGGATCAAGTTCAATAGCCGGTGTATTTATGACCCGCTCTTCCCCATTTTCGAGATTACGAAGCACAACGGCCGTGTCATCTCCATAATCACGAACAAACGCGATATGGCTCCCATCTTTTGACCATCTTGGGCGGCTGTCTATACCTGTTCCGCTGGTCATTCTTGTAGCCTCTCCGGTTTCCAGGTCCATTCGCCATATCCAGCCTTGTGCGGCAAAAGCCAAGGTTTGACCGTTAGGGGCAGGAGCTGGATCCACGGGGCCATGAGATAAAATAGGGAGTTCGTGCTGTTCCAGATACGTGTGGTGCCCAAAATCATTCAGTTTTTGATAGTGGTTTGTCCATTGTGCTTGAGTGGTCTGTGTGCCAAACGAAAACCCTATAATCATGATCAATAGGAGGAGGAAATAGCCTTGAGGTTTGAGCTTATGTGTAGGCTTTTTAGAGGTAAAAGGGCAGGAATTAATCATGGCTATGTTCGTTTTTTTGATTTAAAAAGTCACTTATAAAACAGGTTTTTGGAAGAAGCCAGCAAATTACTGGGCACCTTTCACCTTCATATCCAAAGTATAGACGGCGGTTGAAGCGGTAATGAAAAGGGTACTGTTATTGGGCCCGCCAAAGGTGACGTTTGCTGTCCATGGTTGGGGGACCTTGATGTGTTCAATCTGTTTTCCATCAGGACTGAAAACGATGACGCCATCGCCGGTCAGGTAGATGTTGCCCTGTTCATCTAAGGTCATGCCGTCGGAGCCCATTTCGGTAATCAGAGTTTGGTTGGAAAGCGAACCGTCTTCATGAATGGTATAAGCATAGGTTTTACTGTCACCAATATCGGCCACATAAAGGGTGTTGCCATCCGGTGTTCCAATGATGCCGTTTGGTTTAACGACGTCATCAGCTGCTATGTGAAGTTCACTTCGGTCCGGACTGAAATAATAAACTCTTTGTTCGGTGATTTCTGGCTCAGTTCGAGTCCAATAATCCCGTTGGTAATAAGGATCGGTGAAGTAGATGCCACCTTTAGGATCTACCCAAATATCGTTAGGGCCGTTAAGTTTTTTGCCTTCAAAATCTTCAACAAGTACGGTAATTTCTTTTTCCGGAGTAATACTCCAAAGTTCATTTTCTTCATCAGCAGCGGCTAAAAGATTGCCTTCATGGTCAAAGTAAAGACCGTTAGCACGATCGGCATCATCCAGAAAAACGGCAATGGGTTCACCGGCGGTCCACATCAAAATCTGGTCGTTGGGCTGATCTGTGAAATACACGGTTCCTTCGGAATCAGCAATCGGTCCTTCCGTAAAAGAGAAAGCATCAGAGATAAGGGTGAGTTCGGCGCCTTGGGCAACTACCTGGCTTTCCTGGGCGTAAATGGTTCCGCTGATAAAGAAAAGTATGAAGAAGAATATAGAAACAGTTTTCATAAGAGGGGTTGGTTTAAGAGTTTGGCCGGAGAGAATATAGAGGAAAAGTTTGGACCTGAAAATTTAAAAAACAGGTAGGTTAGGTTTGATATAGTTTATTGAAGGGGTCTATCTGGGGATCAAAATAAGACACGTTTCAGTTAATATTGCTCTCCACTTCCCACTCCTCTCTCCATTCTCCTTCGGCTTTTAGCCACTCAATCGCGTCGGCTCTTATTTCATGCAAATCTGCATATACTCTGTTTACCACCTCTTTGTACTCTTCCATATTCCTAAATTCAGGAGGGTTGGCGGTGGTCGAAAGACCTTCGGGCCAGTTACTTTTCCAATTATCGTTGAAATAAAGATCCTCAACGATCTCTAATACCCTCTCATATTGACCTGAGGCAGAGCTGCAGCTCAGTTCGTCAAATTTCTCGGCCATTTTAGATCCAGTTCCGCTAGGATTGCTTTCCAGGTATTCGCAAAAAGCCAGTGCAAGCTGATCAGCTTCATCATAGTCGCCAATACTTCGTAAAATTCCTGCTCTTGAATCAGCCCATGCTACATTTGACTCGTCCACTATTGGAGGGTCTGATGAAAGACCCGGGTTAAGTTCTTGTATCACGGCTAAGGCTTCCTCATATCTTCCCTGAACATAGTAGAGTACCCTGAAATAGAATAGGGATCTCTCACCTCCGTAAAGATCTCTAAACTGAAGGGCTATTTTTTCGGCTTGCTCAAATTCACCGGATGCTATGGCAAGATCAAATTGTTGATTAAGGGTAGCTGTATTATCAGGGTAGAGGCGTTCAAGCTTCTTTGTCATGTATTCGGCGAGAGGGTAAAAATCTAAATCCTTTGCCCTGCTGCCAACGGCTAATAATAGATCGCGGTTTTCAGGGTCAAGTTTGTATGCCTGGTAAATAAGTTTAAAACTTTCCCCGATTTCTCCGTAAGGTAGCCCGGCCAAAATTGCAGATTTACGGGTATAAGCATTCTTATACTCAGGAGATCTTTCAATAATCTGATCTAATAATACTAATGCCTCTTCAAATCGCTCATTTCTTACGAGGTATGCAGAATAATTCCCGGCAATAACATTATTTAATGGATCGAGTTTATATGCTTTCTGAATCGTTATATCTTGCTGTATTTCGTCCTGGTCATCTATGCCATAGGCAATCGACAAAGTATTATGAGCCATCGCATCATTAGGTAATAATTCGACCGCTTTTTTTGCAGCATCTACAGATTTGCTAAAATCTCCTTCAAACTCATTGAAATAAGTAGAAAAAGCCTGATAGGCCTTTCCTTCATTACTGTTAATGAGTAATGCCTGATCTATATTAGTGCGCATAAGCCGTTTTGTATCTTCGTAAGAGAGGTTGCCGTAATCATAAAGGAGGTTATAAGCATAAGCTAACCGCGAATAGGCCAAAGAAAAGAAAGGGTCAATTCGTATCGCTTGCTTATATAGTTCAATAGCGGTTTCGATGTCCTGAGGACGCCTGCTGGTTTCTATCTGAGTAGCTTCAAGGAAGGCGTTGTAGGCTTCTATATCTTGAGTAGGTTGGGCAGAAATCGCAATATTTTCTTGTGGTAATAACTGCACTTTTAATTCTGCGATTACCATTCGGGTGATCTCTTCCTGAATATCGAAAATATCGTTAGCCGTTAACTCTCGATCGTAGGTTTCGGACCATAAATGAAATCCATTATCAGCTTGAACAAGCTGGGCGGTAATGCGAATCCGGTTCCCGGACTTTCGGACCGAGCCTTCCAAAATATGATTTACTCCAAGAGTGGAACCCACATCTCTTAAATCAGGATTCGTGCCCTTAAACTGAAATGAAGACGTTCGCCCGGCAACCTGAATATCCCCGAGCTTAGCCAAGCCATTTAGCAGCTCTTCAGAAAGTCCATCAGAAAAGTATTCTTGATCGCCACCAGCGCTCATATCGGCAAAGGGAAGCACGGCAATAGATGCATTTTCAAAAGATGCCGTATCTGCTTCAAATAAAGTGGATTCCGCAAAAAATATACGCTCAGTGACTAATAGAAGCACAAAAACTCCTAAGATCGTCAGGATTACTTTATTGAGTTTCTTTCCTGTTGACGCGGTAACGGATTCAGTGATATCGACCGCACTGGATTTTTGCACCCCTTCCGGTGTAAGCTCAAAAGCCCAGGCAAAGATGACGGCCATAGGAAACCCAATAAGAACCAGCGTTGTGACAAGCGGGGCAACCCAATCAGGAAAACCTAACTGTGGGGAAATAGTCGCAAATACCTGAATAATTAACCATCCGGCAATGGTATATGCAGTGGCGACTTTAAAGACGTTCCTCCTCCGCAGTTCTTCAAATAAACCCCGAAAATTCATAGGCACCTCATCTTGTTTGAGTGAACAATGTAATACAAAAGGATGGATTATTTTTTAAAATCCGATGGCACCTTATTTAATGGCGAAGAGATAAGCCAGGACTTTAAGGTGGATACGATAGGTGGGGATTTATTGACTCAATGATTGCACTAAAGAAAGGAGTCAAATATTTATTAAAGGCTCGTTTATATCGCGAGCTTTTTACTGAGAATCCAGAAAAATTTAGTCAAAAATGCCTAATCCTCATCCTCTTTTTTAGACTTAAAGTACATGGCTGCTAATCTCACCCCAAGTCGTGCAAATAGTATGATGGCAATCACCGTAACAATATTGAAAGTATCCATTGAGGGTTTTCAGAGTTTATAATAACAAGAGTAAGTTTTTACGCAAGATGTGTAAAAGGATAGCATTATTTTTTAATGGTCCTTCAATAATAGTTTTTCGGATATGTCGGAAGAATCGGAGCATTATTTCGTGTGATTAATGACAATTTCCAGGTGTTCTTGAGGGCTTTTTCTGAAAATTGGAATCATTGGAGTTGGAGTTTAATCAATGATCTGATTTCAGAAATGCTTTTGAGAGCTGCTTCCATTCGGGGTATGCTTCCTTCTCGGTTATCCTGATATAATTTGAAAAGAACGATTGTTGAGGGGTCTTCAAAGAAACTTTTGGGGTCAATGGGTTGGTGGTATTCCTCCCATTTGAAGTCCGAAAACTTTTCCTTGACTACGGGAATCCAATCTGCGTTAAATGATTTTTCTACGTCAGTCAGGCTTTGGTAAACAAAAAATATGTCATCATCATAATAGGAGATCAAGGATAGCTGGAGTCCCTTATTACTTATGTTTTCTATTCCTTTTGACTGCAATACCTCAAAAGCAATGGTTTGTGATTTGAACCGTTCAAATGATATGATCTTACCCATCCAGTAATTTAAGCTGTCGTCATAGTTTTTGAGATCCACCTGCTCGATCAGGCGGTCTGTCAATTCAACGCCTTTTTTCGCTTTTAAAAGTTCTTTAGACAATATTACTGAATCACGCTGAAGGTTTTGGTCGATCAGGGATAAGATCTCCTCTTCAAATATTCCGGCTTTTCTTTCTTCATTCCAGTTATTTACCTGCAGAGCGAGCAGTATCCCAATCATAACCAAGGCAATTTCGCCTAAAGCATAAAAGAGGTAGGTACGAACTTTGTTTTGTTCCAAAAGGTTTTTTCGGATGGTTCTAAAAAAGCGGATCATACTAGTTCTCTTTTTCCTCTTCTATTAATTTGAGTACGGAAAGAAGGTACTCTTTATAGTTTTGAGAATTTGTAAGCACATATTCCTGATTGATACCGTGGTAAAAAAGCAGGCTTTCGAATTCAGAACTCAATAATGCGTCCCTATCTTCAATCGGTGTCGAACTTTTTACATTTTTCCACTGCTCCCAGTTGCCTTTTGATAAGTATGAAAATTTTTCAAAGTAGGGCTTGGTATTAGCAAGCGGATAGTTTTTCGAAAGGTAGGGGATGATGAATTCAAACAAATGAAGGCTTCGGATATTGTTATCGTCATACAGATCTGAAACCTGTTCACCCCAATTAGCTAATAAATATCGCAGGGAATCATTTCTGATCACTTCCAATTTTCCGGTATTGATGATGTCATCTATGACACCTGAAACCGGATCAAAGCCTGAAATATTATTCACATAGGCGATCAGGCTATCTGCATTCATTTTTGCAGTAAGTAACTCTCTTGATTGAATTCCTTCGATAAGGTGAATAGTTGCACTCAAACTCTGCTTATTGATGTTTATATCATCCTCAATAGCACTTAAATTTTGAACATATTCCTTTTCCAATTCTATGAGCAGATACTTTTCCTGATTGTCGGTTAGTCTATCTTGATTCCAATTGTTGATCTGCAAGGCCAACAGAATACCAATGACCACCAGCATTATTTCCCCAGCAGCATAGATCAAATATTTTGTTACCGACCCCGAAGCGATAAGCTGTTCCCGTACTCTTCGAAATAGTGTGATCATGTTTTCAGACCCGATTTTGTTAAGACGAAATTACTTGGTTTCACAGTTAAAACACAGTGCCATTACGTTTTGTCCAGCTCTTGTTTGATTAGTGCCAGAATCCGGTGGACTTTTTCTTCGGTAAATTCGCCTTCCATAATGCAATGCATTTCATATATTTTCCTTAGAGCGATGAGACTTTGGAATTCTTTATTTTCGAGAATAGACTTCCAGTTAACTGATTTAACAGGAAATACCGGATCAAAGATTGGGTCAGACTCCCGATCCATATAATAAATCCTTATCAAGTTTTTATTTTGGGGCTCCAGATTAGAAATAGGATAATGTTTTGCAAGGAAGGGTAACATCGTTTCCCGCACGAAATCAGCGGTATATACCTCATCATCAATAACATCATTGACGTTACCCGACCACTGAGTAATTAAGTCCCTCAGGCTATCACTACGAATTAAATTTAAATTACCGGAGCTGATGAGGTTTGTGGAAGCACCCGGCCTATCCGTAAAGGTAAACCACTTGATGAAGCTATGAGTCAGGCTGTCTAGTCTTGGGTCGTCATAATTACGGGATATGCTTACCTTTTGTAATTCAGTGAGTTCAGAATAAATAACTTTATGCTGACCAATTACACGATTTAAATCATTTAGATTAGCTTCAAATTCAACTTTTAAATCAAGCAGGATCTCCTGCTCTTTCTGCCGGTCAATTCTATCAAGGTTCAGGTTATTGATTTGCAGGGCAAGTAAAATACCTATCACCACAAGCATTACTTCGCCAAGCGCATACAGTAAATAGGTACGGGTTTTATTCTGTTCCATGAGGGTTTTTCGTATGTGGCGGAAGAAGCGGAGCATGTTTAATCGCAGATTTTAAGGATTAAATGATTCCTATTTTAACCGTTTTTGTTCAGTTTCGATCAGCTGAATAGCATTGCTTATATAGCTTTTAAGGACTTTTATATTATTTAGTATGAAATCCTGATTAAAGACATGCATGGCAATGATTCCCTCGAGATTTCTATTATTAAATATTTCCTGACTATACTCAATTTTTGAATAGTTGACAGTGCTAATAAATTCACTTGATTTAGGTGATCTCTTATGTAGAACTAGTGTATTTAACATGGGGAAATTTAGGGTCATTTCAGGCAGTACTCTATGAATAAAATATTCGTTCCTAAATTCATAGTCTTGATTAATGTCAATGAGTTGGCCAGACCACTGGGATAATATATAACGCAAAGAATCATTTTGTATGACCTCTAGCTTACCTGAGTTAATAATATCGTCGATCACTCCAGAAGTAGGGTCATACTCGTTGTACCCACTTATAATTCTATAATTCAAGCTATCTATATATTGATAATTGATCGAAGACGAATTTTTATTCGCAAGTGTGTTTATTAAGATCAATGAACTTTCTATCCCGTTACTATTCTCTATATAACTCTTATCAAGAGATAATTGGTTTTGGAGGAATTCTTGTTTTAGCTCCGCAAGTAAATAGCGTTCTTCTTTTTGAAGCTTTCGTTCATCATTCCAGTTACTGACCTGCAATGCCAGCAAGATTCCGATCATGACAAGGGCAATTTCTCCAACGGCATAGAAGAGGTAGATACGCGCTTTATTTTGTTCCATAAGTTGTTTTCTGATGGTTCTGAAAAATCTAAGCATCTTTACGATTCACCATTAGTTCATCTATCAATGCTATTATATTTTCCGCGTTTTCCCGTATACGCAACATAAAAGCAACAGCTTGGTAGGCATATGTTAATTCTGCTGTAGCCATAGTGTATAGTTCCTCTGTCTTTGCCATCTTGATAACTAAAGCCCTATCAAAATGAGATATTGAATCTGGTTTTTCACCATCAAATGGCCGGTAACTATTTATTGCTTGCAGATAGCCGGAATCATAATCTCTCAGAGACACTAATAAGGTCTCGTATTCGCTGTAATAACCGATTAACTCTTTTCGTAATTCTTCATCTTGAATAATACCTAGATTACCTGTACTTATAATTTCATCAAAAACGGCTGTACTAATCTGAAATGCCTGTGTTCCAAAAACGGCACCATAACCTAATTCTAAAGCAAACTTTGTTGAGTCCCGGATTTTATATTCTCCTTGATAATAGCTTCTCAACATTTCCAAGGCATCTTTTTTACGGTCATAACGATCCAGATAAAACCACTGAATAAACTCTATATTATTTTGTAGCTCTTCGCTAAGAAGCTCTAAGTAATATTCCTCAAGATTGTTATTAATCCTTTGTTGGTTCCAGTTATTAATTTGAAGGGCGAGTAATATCCCAATTACGACCAGTAATATTTCACCAACAGCATAGAAGATATATGCACGAATTTTATTCTGTTCCATAAGCGATTTTCGGATATGTCGGAAGAAGCGGAGCATATTATAGGGCCTCCATTTCAAACTTTATCGTTTCAATTAGGTGGTCAATGCGAGTGTCGCTTTCATCAATAAACCGGATTGCAATTTTTGTAGTAGTTACCTTGTAAGCCAATACATTTTGTATGAGTATCATATTCTCTTCTTTTGATAGATTTTCAAACAATTTGTCATCCAAGAATTCCAGTGATGGATTGAATTCGAGCTCACTATATTCGGCTACGAATTTATGGATGGTTGGACTAATTACGATCAGATCTCTATAGACTAGCTCGTTCCACAACTCCATAAAAGTACTTAAGGTGTTATTATTAATTACATCACGATCCCTTTTTTGAACCTGATAATGTTGAATAATTTGATTCTTCAATGACTGACTGGAAATTAAAGCAATATTTCCGGATGAAGTCAGATCTAGGAAAGTAGCATCATAAGAACCATAGGTTCTACCAATTAGAAGAGTACTGAGTAAAAATTTTACGTCGTACCTTTTATCTTTGCTTACTTCAAACCTGTTGGATATATACTTAATGAGTTCTTCTTCAAGCGATATGTAAGTCGTAATTACGGATCTTTGAGTACTATTTTCTTCTTTTTGCAACACCAAGTCATCGAGGATAAACCGCAGGTATATGTCTTCCTGTGATTTTATTGCTTTATTTTCATTCCAGTTATTAACCTGAAGCGCAATAAGGATCCCGATCACCACCAGTAGGATCTCCCCGATGGCATAGAGCAGGTACTTGGTCACGGATCCGGAATCAATAAGCTTTTGCCGAATTTTTCTGATAATAGTGATCATGAGCGGTCCTTGATCTGGTTTTCGTTTAAGACTTCATCGATCATTACAATGGTATCCCTCAAAACATTAATATAGTACTCCAGCATCATGTTATACGAATAGATATCATCCAGAAAAACCTTCATTTGTTCAGAGTTCATTTCAGGAAAGCTTTCGGTACGTCGGATACGTGAATATTTTTTAGAATTAGAGAACCATCTACTGTCGGTTTCCAAAGCATTATCCTTGAGGCGGGCATATCCTGAATTATATATTTTTGTTACAGCAGAGGTGAAGGCCTTATTTTCAAATTTACTTAACTCGTTTCCGGATACGGCGGATTCAAAAGATCCCGAAATAGGATAAAAGGTTCGTTCGGCTATAAAGTATGTATTTACCAATGAGTCTAGCTGTGGCCGGTCATTTTCATAGAGAAAAAATATCTCTCTCTCTAAAACATCTAACAGCCTGAACTTACTCTCTGCTGATTGAATGATCATCTGAATATAGTCTCGGTCCTGAGAAAGATCATATTTAACCCCTTCAATAAATTCCTGCTCTGCCAGATCTTGCTTCCTGGATTCATTCCAGTTGTTGATCTGCAGGGCCAGCAGGATTCCTATCACCACCAGCAGGACCTCTCCGATGGCATAAAAAAAGTAAGTACGTATTTTATTCTGTTCCATAAGCGATTTTCGGATATGTCGGAAGAAGCGGATCATATTATTCTATGCTACTGATCATAAGCCTTAGCTATCTATTTCTTGACGGATAAATTCTTGAGTCTTTTTAATTTGAGTCACCTTTTGGCCATAATATTTTAAAATGCCGGCATTATTCCCGGCAATCAGTTTCAGGGCATTGTTAAAAGCTTTGTTGGAAAGTATAAACTCGCTGTCCTCAATCAGCTTATCGATTTCAGCCGTTGAAGTAACCTTTGATGTATCTTTTACCGGGATTCTCTCTTTAACTAAGCGCTCAAAATCATAAAAGGCCAAAAGCTCTACTTTTGGAACAACGATATCATAAAGGTAATGGTCATATTCTCTTCTCATGTGCTCTCTGATTCCAATAATAGTAGAATTGACCTGTTCCATTTCTAACAAATAGGTTTTAATTGAATCATTAGAAATGATATTAAAGTTACCGGAGCTTACAAGTTCCTTGAAGGTATTATTACTTGGATTGTATTCTCTCCAGAAGAAAAGAGTGTTAAAGAGAGCGTTAAATTCAAGATATTCGGCTTTTGTTTCAGGAATAGGATAACCCATCAACTCTACAGAAGCTTCAAGTTTCTGCTGACGCTCTTCCTGCATTTGACTCAGATTTGTCAGGTCTTTCTTAAGGTCTTTGTCCAGGTTTTGCAGATAGTTTATTTCCTGAGAGCGAATTACCCTCTGTTCATTCCAGTTATTCACCTGAAGGGCAATAAGGATCCCAATTACCACCAATAAAATTTCACCAAATGCATAAAGCATATAGCTTTGAACTTTATGTTTTTCCGTAAGTGTTTTTCTGATATGTTGGAAGAAGCGAAGCATATTCTTTGTTGAAATGATTTATGGATATGGAAGAATTAGGCTTAGAAGTTACCATCCCCGTCAATATCTTTCTGAATATGCTGTTCAAGTGCTTCCAGCGTTTTGCGAAGCAGCCTTTTTGTTTTTTCTAACTCCTGTTCAAGCAGCTCAACTCGCCCTTCAAGAGTCTCAGCTTTAGCCTGTTGTTCTTCAAGTTTCTCTTCCTGCATTAAATCCCAAAAAATCCCCATGATTGCCCCTTTTATTGAAAATTATGAGGTAAGATGATGTGCGAACCCCGAACCATTTACTTTGTTCAAGGCTAATATAGCTTTAATTGGATTATTAGCAATCTTTAAGTGCAGATTAGGTAGATGGGCTTCTTACTTACTCAGATTTCAGATCCCTGAAACCAATGGAGTAGACATATTCAGAGCTAGTACTTTGACCTTCATAAAGTTCAACAAGTTGGCCATTATGAAAGGCAATGGCTTTACCATTGGAGGGAATTTCTTTTATGAAATCTCCGTCATGCGTAAAAAACTTAAGTATTCGCACGGCTTCCTCTTCCTCACTGGTTGCCTGATGAACGACCTGTATTCCTACCCATTGATCTGAAATGAAATAGCGATCCATAAACTCAAAATCAGACCGGATAATCTCAAGAATCTTGTTGAAATCCTCCCCAGCTGCTTCAATTTCATCTCGCTGAATATCTATGTTAAGGGGAACTGAGTTTACTGAATAGTCATCAAGGTTAATTGAGTACAGGCTATCGGTCATGGGATAATATCCATATAAGCTATTGTCATGTTTTTCAAAATTCATCCCGGATGAGCGCAACATCACCATGCTATTTACTGCATTCACTCTGCCTAAAGTAAAATCCAGAGCCTCGGAAGTCTTATTGTCATAAAATCGGTAGGCTAATGGAAGGGAATCGCTAGAGAAGCCAGTGTAGGAAGTCCTTCCAAGTATAAATGAAGGGCTATTTTCTTCTCTGCGGATAAGGTATACACCTCCGAAATCTTCATGAGTTATTTCTTCTACGCATTCCTGTGTTTCGATATCAAAATGGATAAGTTTGGTGAGAGACTGATCCAGCACATACAAGGTATTTTCAAAAGTATCGAAGGCAGACACTTGCTCAAATTCACAAGGCCCCTTTCCGATACCACCATAGCTGGCAACCATCTCAAAGTCTTTAAAAAGATATAAGCCCGGCGCATTGTCAGAAATGATTAGCCTATTCTCATCCAGAAAATCAATGCCGCCAATAGTGCCGAGAAACGTCAGATCATCTTTCAGCACAAAAGTTTCGGCGGTATCAGCTAGGGAAATAGAGATATTGGTTGCCGGTGTTGAGGTGTCATCTTCAGAAGAGCAGCCTGCAAAACCTAAAAGAAAAGACAGAATTAGAATTAGATTAAAGCGCATGGCGTAAATTTATTATTATAAATGAAGGGGTATTTACGTAATATTAATGATCTTATAAAGTTTAAAATAAAGAAGCGAAGCTAGGAAGCGTATGAATATTAACGGTGATGAGGTGCTATGAAAAAGCAAATAATGCTTCTGATTTTTGCGATGCCATTTTTCTTATGCACTAACTTAGCTGCACAAAATCTTGTGAACTCGACGGTGCCTGATCACTCACCTTACGTAGGAACTTGGATCGGTATAGAAGGAAGTGATAGCCTAATAGTTCAGCTCGAACTAATGGATTTATACTTTGAACCATATGGCAGAAGCTTTAAGGTGCTATATGGGACTCATTCGTATGAATCTGACAGTAAAATCGAAAACGAAGGGCAAAAAAAGTACGATCATACTTTAAGGCATGGATTATTAAACAAAGAGAACTCCCCGAGTCATATTAAGTTTTTGTTTATTGATGAGGTTTTAAACAAAACGGGGCATTTGCGATTACTTATCGATAAGGAAAATGATGATAAATTAGAATGGCGTTTGTCTAATGGTGAGATGTTAATGATAAATTTAACGCAAGCCGAAATTGAAGAAAGGAAAAGATTTTCTGTACCGACAGAAATGACGTTGTACAGAATGGATTAGGTTTGAGGGATTTCCTATTAAATTGAAAAGAATTGCAATAAGAGTGGAATCCTAATTGAATCCAATCATCCTGCTATGTATCTTAGGAAAACTTCAAACAAGCGTTCACTCACAATTACCGATTTAGCAATCCATAACTTTGAAGCACTGCCACCGCGTACCCAAAAATGGAGGTCGCGAGATTGATGGCATTATCTTTTCTCAATATTATTATTCAAATCCGGCGCGTTATTCGCAGTCGGATTTTTTTTGATCTGAAATTTTCAGATCCATCTCTCTTTTTTCTTTCCAAACACTTACCAAACCCGAAACGCAAATAATCAATGTCACTCAATCAACGAAAAAAAGCCATACTTGCACTAAGCGACGGTACTATTGTTCACGGACAAGCTGTAGGCCATGAAGGAATAACCGGCGGTGAGTTGTGCTTCAATACCAGCATGACCGGCTATCAGGAAATTTTTACCGACCCGAGTTATTACGGTCAGCTGATGATGATGACCTATCCTCACATTGGAAATTATGGAACCATGCCGCGGGATGATGAAGCCCGAAAAGTAATGGTCGCCGGAATTATTACCCGGGCCTTTTCCTGGGAATTTAGTAATCCCATGGCTGATCGAAGCTTGCAGGAGTATTTAGTAGATAACGAGATTACCGGTATTTCAGGAGTCGATACGCGAATGCTTGTTCGCCATGTCCGAGAGAAGGGCGTGATGAATGCCGTTATTTCCAGCACTGAAATGGATGAAGAAAAGCTGGTCCAGATGGCTAAAGACTGGGACGATATGGAAGGTCTTGAATTGGCTACTAAAGTAACCCGCTCCGAAGCCCAGACCGTAAACGGAGCAGATGATTTTAGAGTGGCTGCTTTCGATTACGGAATCAAACAAAACATCATCAACAATTTGAACCAAAGAGGCTGCACGCTGCGCATTTTTCCGGCAAAAACCACAGCCGAAGAAGTCGAAGCTTGGGAAGCCGATGGATACTTTTTCTCTAACGGTCCCGGTGATCCAAAAGCAACTGCAGAGTATGCTCTGGAAGCAGTCAATTTTGCTACTAAAAGTGGAAAGCCTGTATTTGGAATCTGTTTAGGACATCAGCTTATGGCTTTAAGTGAAGGTCTTAAAACGAAGAAAATGTTTGTGGGCCACCGCGGAGCCAACCAACCCGTTAAAAATCTTGAAACCGGGCTCGTTGAAATTTCAACACAAAATCACGGTTTTGCAGTAGATGAAGATTCACTCGATGACAAGATTGCCGAGGTTACACACATCAACCTAAATGACAATACTATTGAAGGGTTGAAGTTCAAGAGCTTCCCCGGATTTTCGGTTCAGTATCACCCCGAAGCATCCCCCGGCCCACACGACTCAGCTTATCTGTTTGATCAGTTCATCGAGATGATGAAAGCGCAGAAGTAAGTCAACCGCCAACGCTGAATAACAAATAACGAATTAACGAAAAACGAACTAAAAAATGCCCAGACGCGACGACATCAACAAAATTCTGATTATTGGCTCCGGCCCCATTATAATTGGTCAGGCCTGTGAATTTGATTATTCCGGCTCTCAAGCTTGCCGATCGCTGCAGGAAGAAGGCTACGAGATTGTCCTGATTAATTCGAACCCGGCCACAATCATGACAGATCCTATCATGGCAGATGCTATTTACATGCTGCCCATGACTACGGATTCCATTCGCGAAATTGTAGCCAAAGAAAAGCCCGATGCGGTGCTTCCGACTATGGGTGGACAAACGGGGCTTAATCTTTGCCGAGACCTGGAAAAAGTAAATTTCTGGAAAGAAAACAATATCCAAATTATAGGTGTAGACATCGATGCAGTTGAACTGACGGAGGACCGACAGCTATTCCGTGATAAGATGGAAGAAATTGGAATAGAGCAATGTCGCAGCCGAACAGCACAATCGCTGCTGGATGCCAAAGAAATTGTTGAAGAGCTTGGTGGACTTCCGATTGTCATTCGCCCTTCATTTACTATGGGTGGAGCCGGTGGCGGAATCGTCTGGAATGAAAGTGAGTTCGAACGAAAAGTGCTGCGCGGATTAGAGCTGAGCCCTGTTCATCAGGTACTTATCGAGGAATCGATCTTTGGCTGGAAAGAATTTGAGCTGGAGCTTCTCCGTGATGCCAATGATAATGTTATCATCATCTGTTCGATTGAAAACATGGATCCGATGGGAGTTCACACCGGAGATTCGGTGACGGTTGCTCCCACCCAAACACTGACTGATAAGCAGCTGCAAAACATGCGGGATGCAGCCATCAAAATGATGCGTAGTATTGGGACTTTTGCCGGAGGCTGTAATGTGCAGTTCGCGATGGAGCCCGGCTCAGACCGTTTGGTGGCCATTGAGATTAACCCAAGGGTAAGTAGATCTTCAGCGCTAGCCTCAAAAGCGACGGGATATCCGATCGCGAAGGTAGCTACAAAGCTGGCCGTTGGTTATACACTGGATGAACTGAAGAACCAGATTACCGGTACCACATCAGCTTGCTTTGAGCCAAGTATTGATTATGTGGTCTGTAAAGTTCCTCGTTTCAACTTCGATAAATTTCCCGGCGTTGATGAAGAACTTTCTACCCAAATGAAGGCCGTTGGTGAGGTGATGTCGATTGGACGAAATTTCCCTGAAGCCTTGAATAAAGCATGGCAGTCCTTAGAGGTTGGCCGTGACGGATTGGGTGCTGATGGCTATGAAGAATTTGATCGAAAAACAGTACGTGAACGATTGCTGAAGCCATACTGGGATCGATCCATGCAAATACGGAATGCTTTCAAAATGGGGGCATCGGTCGAGGAGATTGCAGATATCACGAAAGTTGACGCGTGGTTCCTGCAACAAATTCGATACATGGTCTCTCTCGAAAATAGAGCTGAGGGTCAAGCCCTCAAAGAAATTTCAAAAGAAGATTTCTTTGAATTAAAGCAAGCAGGTTTTTCTGATTCTCAGATTGCTTATTTGCTAAGCAAGAGCGGAGAAAAAGTAACGGACAAGCAAGTCCGTGACAGAAGAAAAGAACTCGATATCACCCCATCATTTAAGCTGGTAGATACGTGCGCGGCAGAATTCCCGGCGCAAACTCCGTACTACTACTCAGCCTATGAGGGCGAGACAGAAAGTGAGGTTTCTGACCGAAAGAAAGTCCTGATTTTAGGAAGCGGTCCTAACCGAATTGGGCAGGGTATCGAGTTTGATTACTCCTGCGTTCACGCGGTTTTAGCAACCAAAGAAATGGGCTACGAAGCCATCATGGTAAATTGTAATCCCGAAACCGTATCAACCGATTTCGATTTTGCTGATAAGCTTTACTTCGAGCCTGTTTACTGGGAGCGCGTGCTGGATATCATTGATCATGAAAAACCGGAAGGCGTAATTCTTCAGGTCGGCGGGCAGACAGCTCTCAAACTTGGGAAGCGATTTGTAGAAGAAGGAATTAAGATATTTGGGACAGCATTTGAAATGATCGACTTTGCGGAAGATCGTGGAGAGTTCTCCAAATTCCTTAAAAAACTCGATATTCCATTCCCGGAATACGGAACAGCTCATGAAGTGGAAGAAGCGATTAGAATAGCTGATCGAATTGGCTATCCGGTACTTATCCGGCCAAGTTATGTGCTGGGAGGGCAAGGAATGAGAATCGCAGTGAAAGAAGAAGAGCTGCGTAAATATGTGGCAAACATTCTCAAAACTCATCCTGAAAACGCCTTCCTGATTGATAAATATCTGGAGCATGCAATCGAGGTGGATGTAGATTCCGTGTATGATGGTGGTCAGCTTCACATTGCCGGAATCATGCAGCATATCGAGCCGGCGGGTGTACACTCCGGAGATTCAACGGCTGTACTTCCTCCTTATTCATTGAGTGATGAGATCATCAAAACGATTGAAGATCATCAGGAGAAGATTGCGAAGAACATGGAAATCCTTGGATTCCTGAACGTGCAATATGCCGTGAAGGATGACAAAGTTTATGTACTTGAAGCAAACCCGCGAACAACACGAACTATCCCATTCTTGGCCAAAGCAACTCAGCGCCCGGAAGCAGCAATCGGAGTTAAAGTGATGCTTGGTGCCAAACTCAAAGACTTCGACCTGGAGTCGAAACTGGAAAACTGGGCCATCAAAGAGCCGGTCTTCCCATTCGACAAATTCCCGGAAGTGAAGAAAGAGCTGGGTCCCGAGATGAAATCAACCGGCGAAAGCATTTACTTTGCCAAGGATTTCAACGATGATCACTTCAAGAAACCGTACGAGTTTAAGAGCTTGTATCTCTCGAAGTAGTGATCACAGATTTGCAGGATGGAAGGATTATGGGATTATTTCACAGAATTAAACATCTGTGAAATCCCAAATCCAAAAAAATGTAACTCCTAGTGTAAGGAATGAGGTTGATACGGCTCTAACTAACGAATAGAAATAAAGGTTAGAGCATGCATAATTTTAATAAGAAATCTGATTTCAAGTACAAAGAACTAACGGGAAAGATTATTGGCGCAGCGATGAATATTCATTCAGACCTGGGAAATGGTTTTAGGGAGATCATATACCATCGTGCAATGAATCACGAACTCAAGTTCCAAGGATTAAGCTTCCAAAGTGAATTGACTATGCCTCTATATTATCGGGATATAAAGGTTGGCGCTCGAAGGGTTGATATTTTAGTAGAGGAGAAAGTATTGGTTGAATTAAAAGCTGTTGGTGAAATCAATGACCAACACATTTCTCAGGTTCTAAATTATTTAAAGGCATATAAATTAGAAATAGCATTACTTTTAAATTTTGGTGAAAACAGCCTTACCTTCAAGCGTATAGCACAACTTAAAAACTACAAGAATTAAAAAGAGATTGCCTGAGAAAGAAAGAAATCTGTGCAATCAATAAATCAAACTAATCTGTGATCAAAGAAGCAAAGAAGACCCTTAAAGAAACATTTGGATACGACACCTTCCGACCGCTGCAGGAAGAAGTTATTTCCCAGGCATTAAAGAAAAAAGACGCACTCGTAATTATGCCCACCGGAGGCGGGAAGTCCCTGTGTTATCAAATTCCCGCGCTGATATTTGACGGACTTACGATTGTAGTTTCTCCCCTTATCTCGCTGATGAAAGATCAGGTGGAACAGCTCAGAGAATATGGAGTCACGGCCGTTCATTTGAATAGCTCCTTATCCCCCGAGGCCTATGGGTATAATCGCCGACAGGTGCTAAATGGTAAAGCCAAGATGTTGTACATCGCTCCGGAAACATTGCTGATGGATAAGACCAAAGAGCTGCTTAAAGATATTCAAGTTGATTTCTTTGCTGTAGATGAGGCGCACTGTATTTCTGAATGGGGTCACGATTTCCGACCTGATTATCGCGAATTGGCATCGGCGCGAAAAGAACTTTTTCCTGAAGCCGTATGTATGGCATTAACCGCTACGGCTACTCCACGTGTGCGAGATGATATCCGTAAAACGCTGGAGTTTAAAGACTCCGATGAGTTTATTGCGAGTTTTGATAGGCCGAATCTGTTTTTGAAAATTGCTGATAAAGACGATCCAACCAATCAGGTACTGGATTTCTTATACACCCGAAAAAATCAGTCGGGAATTATATACTGTATTTCGCGGCGACAGGTAGATGAACTTGCTCAAGAGCTGGATGATGAAGGCTATTCGGTGAAACCTTACCATGCGGGACTATCTGATCGAGATCGTGCTATAAATCAGCGAAAATTTATACGGGATGATGTATCCATTATTGTAGCCACCATCGCTTTCGGGATGGGGATCAATAAGCCGAATGTTCGTTTTGTGATGCATTATGATATGCCACAAAACATCGAATCGTATTATCAGCAGATTGGTCGTGCGGGGCGTGATGGATTGCGCTCTGATTGTGTGATGCTCTTCAGTTATACGGACACGCAAAAGATTAAATACTTCATCAACAAAAAGGAAGGGCAGGAAAAAGAAGTCGCGGAGAAGCATCTGGATGATCTGCTCAAGTTTATCGAAACCAAGAAATGTCGCCGTATTCCGCTGATGGATTATTTCGGAGAAGAATATCCGAAGGAAGAATGTGGGATGTGTGATAACTGCCTTTCTACGGATGAAAATGTTGAAGACTACACCATTCAGGCTAAAAAACTGATGGAATGTATTTCTGAACTGGAAGAAAGCTTTGGCAAAACTCAGGTTGTGAATGTATTAAGAGGCTCAAAAGCCAAGAAGGTACTGGATTTAGAACACGACAAACTTGAAAGCCATGGTTCCGGGAAAGAATGGTCTAAAGATCAATGGGAGCAATTATCCCGACTACTGATTCGTCAGGATTACCTGAGTAAAGGTGAGCATGCCGAGTTGAAGCTCGAAGATAAATCTCATGCCGTTCTAAAAGGCGATGAAAATGTATTTGGCACACTCGATCGCACAAGCACAGCTATGAGTACGGAGGAAGCCTCGCGAGTAGCTACCGAGGTTGAAGCGAAATACGATGAAGATCTCTTCGAGATTTTACGCAAAGAGCGTAAGAAAATGGCGGATGAAAATGGAATCCCTCCTTACACCATTTTCCCTGATACTACACTTATGGAGATGGCCTATTATTATCCGAAGGACAAGGAACATCTGCTGCCACTATATGGCGTTGGAGATGTGAAACTGAAAAAGTACGGCTCCCTGTTTATCGGGATTATCAAGAAATATACCAAAGAGCATGATATTGAGGCAAAGGAAGAAACACTTCAGAAAAAAGCAGAAGAATTTGAAAGCGTGGAGACCCATGTTCAGATTGGTAAGGCTTTTAATGACGGACAATCTATCGCGCACCTTTCGGAGGAGCACGGGGTGAAGGAAGTCACCATTCTAAATCACCTAAAAAATTATCTCAAAGACGGAAATGACTTGCGTATAGAGGGAATCACGGAAGCGACGTCACTTTCACTTCGTCAGCAGGACGAGATTATTAAGATCTTTGACGAGAAAGGATCTCATATGCTGAAAGTTGTTTATGATCGGATGAATAAGAAAATTGGCTACGACCAAATCCGAGTCATGCAGCTGTATTTTATAGCGAATGAGGAGAAAGCTTAGCAATCTGAAATTATGGGTAAGGTGATGGTAAATTTGGCCCCACCTGCTTCCAGATTTTCAGCTTTGATGGAACCGCCGGACTGCTGAATAATTTCATTAGAAATGGGAAGCCCAAGTCCTAACCCGAATTTTGCCCCCTGGTTTTTAGTGGTGAAGTTAGCCTCGAAAATCCGGTGGATTATTTCGGGTGGAATACCGGGCCCGTTGTCTCCTATCTCAATAGTGATATGATTCTCTGAATGAGCGGTAGAAATAGAAATCTTACCTGAGTCATCGAGGGCATCACAGGCATTAATCAGCAGATTAGTCCATACCTGATTGAGGTCACCTACTTGTACGCAGGTTTTTGGAATATCATCGAGTTTTAGGCTGAGATCTACAAACTTGAGGCGGTTGCTTAATACAAGTAAAGTGTCTTTAATTCCGTCCCGGATATCAACGTAGGCTTCTTTGTTTTGATCTTGGCGGCTGTAGCTTTTCAGGCTTTTAACCAGGTTGGCAATGCGCTGACTGGCGATGCGAATATTGTGGATCATTCGCCCTGCCTCAAAGTGATTGATCAACTCTTCCACCGGCTGCTTCTTCCGTCGGCTCCGAATTATTTCTAACGCATTTTCGGGCATTTGAGCCAGCTTCCGAACCGAAGACCGGTCATGAACCCAGGGAAATTGCTTTTCAATAGTCAGCATTTGTTTTCGGAGTTGTGTACTGTCTCGGGGTACACTCTGTAATCCCAGCTTAAAGAGTTTATAAGTTGAGTCCGACTCCTCAAACGTAGAATAAATCTCAATCAGGTTTTCGGCAGAGCGCAATAACGCCGAAGCCGGATTATTAACTTCGTGGGCAAACCCGGCAACCAGTTCTCCCAGCGTAGCCATCTTTTCCTGATGAATAAGTTGCTGTTGGGTTTCTTCCAGCCTTTTATAGGCTTTCTTCAAGTCATCCCGTTCTTTACCCAGCTCTTTATTTAGCAGGTGCGTTTTAGCGTGCAAGCGGATATTACTTTTATACCGCTGAATCATGTTATTCAACATGAGTTGCTGCAAGGGGTGTTGCAGTCGGGGATGATCGCTTAGGTATTGCTCGAACTGCTGGGGCTTCATCTTGAGAGCGAGTCCTTTTTCCATGATTTTTGCGGTGGTGAGCGTAGGCTCTCCTGTTGTAAAAGCGATTAATCCCACAAAATTTCCGGCACTAAGTTTGGTTAAGGTGACGTCGCTTTCGTCGGCTTGAGTACGGGTTAACCTTACTTCTCCTTCAAGGATGAGATACACATCTTCCAGCGGTTCACCTTGTGTAAATAAAACGTCGCCTTCGTTTAACTCCAGCAGCTGTTGTTGCAGTTCATCCAGCTCGGTTATCAGCTTCCTGATAAACCGGAGAATGGTCTTATTGTCATTGAGCCAAGGTATGTGCTTGTTTGATTTCATCCCGAATTAATGATCCGTCATTTGATTAGTCCGAATGGCATCGGAAAGTTTCTCAGTATCCAGAATAGCCATGTAGGGAAGTAGGTTTTTTTTGTTATTGATGACATAATCTGTGAGCTGATCAACCACCACTTTTTCCAGATCCTCTTTGGTCCATGGCTTTGCAATATAATGATCTAAGTCGGCTTTGTTGATGGCTAGAATGGTATCCTCATGCCCGGCCTGACCGGTAACGAGCACTTTTTTAGATTTTGCAACTTCAGGGCGGTTCTGCAAATCAATCAGTAAATCTACCCCATTTTGTCCGGGAAGAACATGGTCACATAAAATAAGCCCTATTTTATGATCGTGATCGATTATGTAGTCAATTACTTCCCGAGCTTCGTCCGCATTATTTGCAGCTTCTACCGGAAAGTAAGATTCGAACTCTTCCAGATCTTTGATGAGGGCATCCATCACTTCCAGCTCATCCTCAACAACCAGTATATAAATTTTATCATCCATGATGTTTTCCTCAGTTTAAAATTAGGGGCCAGTAGAAAAGAGCGTATAACGTCACCATCAATAACCCAAAAATACCGATTACAAAACCGGCGCGTGTCATATCGCTGGTTTTTAAAGTTCCGGTACTCATAGCGATAGCATTAGGCGGGGTAGAAATTGGGAGCATCATCGCGAGACTGGCACTTACTCCAATCACAAGGCTAACCAAAATCAGGTTGAATCCCTCACCTGCAACGCCCGAATTGGCAAGGCTTACAGCAAGCGGAATCAGTAATGTAGCTGACACGGTATTGGACAAGAAATTCGACATTACAATAGCCACTAAGCTGAAAGCGATAATCAAGAAGATGGTGGAGAACGAACTCCATTCAATACTGGTGATAATCCACTCAGCCAGCCCGGTACTTTCCATTGAGATACCTAAGGAGATACCCCCGGCAACAAGCCAGAGGACTTCCCAGGGGAGTTTTCGAATTCCCTCCTTATCCAGAACACCTGTTAGCGATAAAGCAGCGACAGGAATTAACGCAATAATGCTGCTTCCGATCCCGTGAAAAGTTTCGGTGATCCAGAGTATTACGGTTGTTGCAAAGACGACATACACAAAAATGGCTTCTTTATTCTTTTGGAAGACTCCTTTCATATCCATCTCAACCCGATCAGAAGCGGGTTTGAACAGCCACATCAGAATTAACCAGGTGGCGAAGAGGACAATTACCACAAGTGGGACAGCCAAAACCATCCATTCAGTAAAAGCAATATCGATTCCCTGGGTTGATAAGGCACCAATTACAACAGCATTGGGCGGGGTCCCGATGGGGGTGGCTATACCTCCGATGTTGGCGGCAAATGGGATACTTAGTGCCAAACCAATCCGTAAAGGATCGGAAGTTTGAGTACGGGCAATGATGGGTAAAATCACCGTCATCATCATTGCGGTGGTGGCTGTGTTGCTCATAAAGGCAGAAAGTATGGCGGTGACTACCATCAACCCAAGAAGAATAAATTTTGGTTTAGAGCCAAAGGGTTTGAGCAGAACGCGAGTCAGATTTTTATCGAGATCAAATTTTACTGCGGCATCGGCCAGGACAAATCCTCCCAAAAATAAAATGATGATAGGATTGGCGAGGGTGCCAATAAAATCAGTGTAAGAGTTAGGGGTGTATTCGCCCGTTATTTCAGGAAAAAGAACTCCTTGCTTACTCAGAAAAAATACCTGAAGTAAAATCACCAAGATAGAAGTGGCATAAATGGGAACGGGCTCCAGCATCCAGAAAATAGCGGCAATAAAGAATATGCTGAGTGCCACATGTCCCGCTTCCGAAAGTCCGGGAATATTAAGAAAGAAGGGAATAATAAAACCAATAACTCCGATGATGACGGAAGTCAGTTGTTTGTATTGGGCATTCATAGTAGTGAGTGTAATGAGTGAGTAACACCAGAACGATACAAGTGTTATACGAATTAATTATGAAGAAAATGAAACAAGAATCGCTGTCTGCATCGCTATAATTTTTTAGGCAGTGCTATCACTCTTGTACTGAAAAATTAATATGTTGCTATGCAGGCTAATTTTATAGTCTGATATCCAAATTGATTTGATTTAATTGGCCATGACATATTTAGAGAAAGGCTGTATTATAGAAGCCATTATGAACTATTTGGTCGAAAACAATCTTAGTAAGTAAAAGAATTTTGAGAGCTACTGACCTATGATCCTTAACCCCGAAATATTATCTAAGCTTTCCTCACTCGAACTTCGCGCCAAGAAGGTGGTCGAGGGATTTATTTCGGGTTTACACAAAAGTCCATTTCATGGTTTTAGTGTAGAATTTGCTGAACACCGCCCTTATAATCCCGGTGATGATTTCAAGCATATCGACTGGAAAGTCTACGCAAAAAAGGAACGGTTCTATGTAAAGCAGTATGAGGAAGAAACTAATCTACGGTCCTATGTGATGCTGGATACAAGCTCATCTATGCTGTTTAAGCATTTTGGGGAATGGACGAAGTTGCGCTATGGAATCCATTATGCAGCTTCACTGATGTATATGATGCATCGCCAGCGAGATGCTTGTGGCTTGATTCCATTTAATTCAAAAATTGATGCGTTTATCCCTGCAAAATCTACCTACGCTCACCTACGGCAAATATATACGGAGCTGGAAAGAGAACTGATCCGTGAAGAAAAGCAAGGGCAAGAAAAGAGGAAAACCGCTTCAGCCCAAGCTATTCATGAAGTAGCAGAGCGATTGAATCACAGAAGTTTGGTTGTAATCATTACCGACTTATTTGAAAATGTAGATGAGCATGAGGAAATCATTTCTGCACTGAAACACCTTCGCCATAGAAAACATGAGGTGCTACTATTTAACGTATTGGAAAAGAAAAGTGAGCGGGATCTCGACTTCCCGGATCGGCGTTTTGTGTTTGAGGATATGGAGCTTGGAGATGAGGTTGAAGTGCTGCCTGCTCAGGTTCGGGATGACTACCAAAAGAAGGTAACTGAATACACTAAGAAGTTCCGAATGGCGTGTAGTGAGTTCGAAATTGATTTTGAAGAAATGGATACCCAAGGATCGTTTGATAAAGCGTTATTGGCCTACCTCACAAAAAGAAAAAGGTTGGGATAAACACCCAACCTCTTAAATCATATAACCATTGTATGATGCTACTCAAAGAAGGTGACTTCACCAGTGGCTAAGTCATACATCCCGCCTACAATTTTAATGTCACCGGATTCTTCCAGAGAAGCTATGACTTCGCTATCCTCTCGAATCTCATTTATCACGTTTTCCACGTGGGTTTTAGTAACAGCTTTTACAAATTCTTTATTATTTGATGTCCGGGGTTGAAGCGTGTCACTAACAGCATTTATGGCTGGTTTTATTTTATTAACTAACCCGGTAAGCTTACCCATTTCAGCATTATCAATTGCGCCTTTAACAGCGCCGCAGTTTGTGTGTCCAATTACTGTCAATAGCTTACTGCCAGCAGCTTTTGTGGCAAATTCCATACTGCCTATCACATCATTGCTAACTGTGGTACCCGCAATCCGAACTTTAAAAATTTCTCCGATTCCAAGATCGAAAAACTGTTCCGCTGATGATCGGGAATCAATACAGGCATACACCGTAGAGTGTGGATATTGACCTTCGGCTGTCTGCTCAAATTGTTCACGATAGTTTTTGTATTTGAGGCTGTCGTTCACAAATCGCTTATTACCCTCTTTCAATTTTTGAAGGGCTTCATCGGGTGTTATGTTTTGTTGCATTTCTTGGGTGAAAATTTGCTCAGTATTGTTTGAGGAAGCTTCGTTTTCGCTTTCTGATTCATTAGAACACCCAACAATTCCAAAAAAGATAATGGGAAGTAAAATTTTAACGAGAATATTGATTCTAGTATAAAGCATTTATCTATTTTTATTAAACTTGTATCAATAAAAAAGAGATGAGATCGGAATAATTCCATCTTTATGCTATGTAACCTTCTGATTTTTCAGAATCTTGTTTAACAGTGTGGGCGAAAATCGTTGCACCCAAAGAGCCAAGCCTTCCTTTAAGCCGGTTACATAGATTTCTTCTTTTTGGGATTTGATATCCGGCATCACCTTTTCGACCATTTCATCAGCGGTCATCGCATTGGAGTGAGCATCACCCATTTGGTCAAATTTTGAACCGTCACCGATAAGTGCATTCTTGGAGATATTGGTTTTGATGAAGCCGGGGCATAAAAGAGTCACGGCTACATTATGCTCGTACATTTCCTGCCGGAGTGAGTTGAAAAACCCCTGAACCGCATGCTTACTTGCAGCATAACCCGAACGAAACTTAGTGCCAATTTTGCCGGCCACGCTGCTTGTTACAATAATATGCCCTGATTTACGCTCAACCATATGTGGTAATACTTCTTTTGTGAGTCCGGCCGAACCAAAATAGTTGATCTCCATAAGACGGCGAAGAGTGCTCATTTCAGAATCCATTACGGTTGCTCGCTGACTGACACCACCATTATTCATCAAGACATCAATTTGACCAAAAGCAGCGATTGCTTCCTTCGCCTTTTCTGGAAAAGATTCTGAATCGGTAAGGTCCAAAGTGATTATTTTAACATTTGAAGTGTCTTCTCCGAGACTTTCCTTTACGTCTTGCAAAACATCATCACGGCGGGAGGATAAAATCAGGTTAGCTCCTTCATTGTAAAAAGCACGGGCGAATGCTTCTCCGATCCCTGAGGAAGCCCCTGTAATCCAAATTGTTTTTCCTTGGTAATTCATGAGTAACTGTTATTTTTGACACTAGAATGGTTGCCGAACTGAAGTATTAAGGTGTTAAAGTAAGATTAAAAAAAGTACTTTAACACCTTAACACTTAAGCACATTGAAACAGTACAGAAATGAGCAATAAACACACAATTCTATTAGTCGAAGACGAAGAAGAGTCTGGCGAAATGCTGGCTAACTTTCTTGAACTGAATAACTATGAAGTGCTATGGGCCAAAGACGGCAAAAAGGCATTTGAATACATCGATGACAATGCCAACGATTTACATCTGGCTATTCTTGATATCATGGTTCCTCATCACGATGGCAAGGAGATTTGCAGTTACATAAGGAAACACCCGGTTGTATACGAGATACCGGTACTTTTCTTAACGGCACGAGATGAAGAAAAGGATGAAATTGAAGGTTTGGAGCTCGGCGCTGATGATTATATAAAAAAACCGGCTAGTCTGAATTTGGTGAAAGCCCATGTAGAGACCCAGCTTCGCCGACGCGCACCCGGAAAAAGTAACTGGATTCAGTATGGGCATGTCTATTTAGATTTAGATTCCAAGGAGATGTACATCAACGAAAATTTGGTGGACTTGACACACACAGAATACACGATAGCTGAAATGATATTTCAGAATCCAAAACTGGTATATAGCCGACAGCAAATTCTGGAGAAGATTTCAGATGAAGAAAAATATGTGTTTGATCGAACGGTAGATGTTCACGTTAAAAATCTTCGCCTCAAGATGGGTGATGACGGTAAATTGATAAAAACCTACCGTGGGGTAGGGTACGGATTCGAAAAAGAATTTCTCCATTCATGAAAATCAGATCCAAGCTTGCATGGACCTATATAATTCTGCTCATTATTGGGGTAATTACCATCAGTGCGTATTCCATTTTAACTATTCGAAGCTTTCTGTTAGAGGAAGGTGTTGAACAGTTCGAGCGTGATGCGTTGTCGGTAGCTCTTGCTGCCGGTAGCTTTAAAGACAATGCTTTGTTTGATGACAAGATTCAGCGCCAAGCTCAGCTTTCCCAATATGAAATGGCGGTGTATGACAAAGATGGTATTCGTTTTTTGACCTTCCCTAATTATGCTTTTGAAGAAGTTGAAAATTATTTAAGTGAAGGTTTGCTCCATGAACTGGAACAGGTGGATGGCGACCCCATTGTAAGAAGCGAAGAAAATCCCGAAAAGCTAATCGCGTATGTTGACTTAGGTCAGTCTGATAATGCTGCTCAATACATAAGAATAAGCCAAGATAAAAGTCAGTATTATGCCGCAGTAGCGAGTATCCGGCATATTATTTATGCAGGGATGTTTTTCTCTATTGGCGCGGTAATTGTCGTGAGTATTCTTTTTGCGAGGTATATGGCTGCACCTATCCAAAGGTTAAATGAAGCAGCATTGAGCATCGCTAAAGGAGATTTTGATAAGGAAATCGATCTAAATAGGAATGATGAATTTGGAACCCTTGCCGACTCCCTGAATCATATGGCAGGAACTCTTCGGGCAGATAATGAAAAGCTAAAAAGGCTGAATGAAAAGCAAAGTCAGTTTTTTGCTGATATTACCCATGAGGTAAGAAATCCTCTCCACACTATTTCAGGAGCGCTTGAGATGCTGGAACTCGAAAATCTGCAGCCTGAGAAGAAAACCCAGTATATGGTGACTGCTCAGAAACAGATTAGAAGAATTGCTCGGTTATTCGAAGATATCAAAACACTTCAGCGCTACGATTTTGATGAGAATTTTATCAATCGGGAGCGCACTGATTTGCAAGACATAGTGAGTGAGGTAGTAGCTGTTTACCAACCATTAGCTCAAAAGAAACAACTAAGTCTTAAGACCAAAAACCTTGAACCTTCTTTTGTGCTCGCTGATTCTGATAAAATGGAACAGGTTCTTGAAAACCTGGTTTCCAATGCAATCAAATATACGCTGAATGGAAAAGTCGAAATCGGATTCAATAAAAGTAAAGAAGTTGTAGAAGTGTACGTGAAGGACTCCGGCCCCGGAATAGGGAAAGAACATCTGGAGAGGTTATTCGATCGTTTCTACCGAACTGACAAAGCTCGTTCGCGAGATAAAGGGGGAACCGGTTTAGGATTATCAGTTGTGAAAGGGATTCTGAATGCTCACCAAAGTGACATTAAAGTAGAAAGCACAGAAGGAAAAGGAAGCCGCTTCTATTTCACACTTCCACTTGTTGATGAAAATAGCTAAAAGCAAAAGCAGCAAGTGCTCCGCCGGTAAGAGGTGCAAGGGTATAAATCAGTGAATGGGTGTATGAGTTTCCGCCTTGAATCAAATCAAAAGCAGCCGTTCCGAGGGAAATTGCCGGGTTTAAGATCCCACCTGATATCGGAGTAGCCACCATCAACATACCGCCAAAGGTAAGCCCTATGGCGAGCCCGGAAATATTTGTTCTTCGGAAAGTTTGAGTCAGAGTAAGCGTTAACATCACCATGACAAAAACAAAGGTGAAAATAACCTCCCCAAAAACTTGTTGGTAAAGCCCGTTGGTTGAAGGGGGTTCAATATAGAAAATGGAATTTGATAAGAAGTAGAGGGCCAGAGCAGCGAGAAAAGCTCCCGCAAGTTGGCTTAGAATGTAGACTAAAAGCTCAGCAGCGTTAATTTGTCTTCTCAGGAAAAAAGCCAGTGAAACCGCCGGATTATAATGAGCTCCTGAAACTCTGGAGCCAATATATACCAAGGCCATCAAGGTTAACCCAATAGCAAGTGGATCGCCTGTAAAGCCAAAAACCAATACAAGAAAAAAGGCGCCAATTGCCTCCATAACGTATGAATGCATACCCTGTTTATTAGTCTAAGAGATAAAATTCCGATTGTCCTTCTTGCAGAAACTACCTGCCCGCAATAGGAATTGCAAGGACACGGTTTACTTATTTTGTAAAAAGATCGTTTTGCGCATTTAAAACCTTACTTCATATAGCTTGGGATAAGGAATAAGTTTCAATAAAAGAGGTATATAGATGCAGATACTTCGAAAGGTGAGAGTGAGATGGGCATAAAAGGTTATGTGCAGATTTTTATAACCCTGATTAGTTAAAGCTTTTCTCTGTCTTTTTTAGGAAGTTTTGCTACAACTAAATCATAAGAATGTTTAATTAACTTTGTGATGAACTCATCATCCAAGTCTCCACTCATACTGACGGTGTTCCAGTGCTTCTTATTCATGTGATATCCGGGTTTTACTTCTTCGTGAGTAGCTCTCAGTTCAAGAGCTTTTAAAGGATCACATTTAAGATTGATGCTTTCAAAAGTCTCGATACTAGTCAGGGCAAACATCTTTCCCATTACCTTAAAGACAAGAGTTTCTTCTCCAAAGGGAAAATCCTCACTGGTGCCCGGAAGGCTTAAACAGTAGTTGTAGAAAGCTTCAATATGCATGGTGAAATTGGTGTGCTAAATCATGGGAGGATATTTTTTATTCCTCAACTTTCACACCCTTCCAAAAGGCAACATGATCTTTTATCTGTTTTGCAGCATCTTTGGGATCAGGATAATACCAGGCGGCATTTTCATTTGTTGCTCCTTCAACTTCAAGGCTGTAATAGCTGGCGGTACCCTTCCAGGGACAAACAGTAGAATAATTGGTTTTGGTGAAGTATTCTTCGTTGATAGAATCAGCGGGGAAATAGTGGTTATTTTCTACCACTTCTGTCTTGTCACTTTCAGCAATTACTTTTCCATTCCAAATAGCTTTCATAATGCTAAGGAATTGTATTCAGAGTTTCCTTTGCAGTCGGTCCACATCACCCACACATTCTTAGAATCGCTATCAATGCCATAAATATCTTCGTAAGGAATTACTGCTTTGCTTTTGGCTTCGAGGTTGGGATTATAGTCATCGCAAGGGTTTGTTAAATTGATACGTGCTGCAAGGTTTTCTTCTAAAGCTATATAAAAAATAGGGCGATCGAAGTTGTTGACAATCTGCAGATTAGGTGGCTGTGTAGAAATGGATACGTTTTCTTTCAGTGCCGACGAACACCCCGCCACAAATAAAATCATGGAACTAAAGAAAAGACTTTTCATAGAAATTGATAGTTAGAGCTTTGATGATAAGACCTGAATTCCAAAAAGAATCCAACCTGCTATAAAAGCGATCCCACCAATTGGGGTGATGGCGCCAAGCCAGCCTATTCCCGACAAACAGAGGATATATAAGCTTCCTGAAAAGATTACTATCCCGGTCAATATTAAAGAAGCCGGCCAGGTAACAACGATCTGAAACTGAACACCAACCAAGGCAATGAACATTAATCCCAATGCATGCCAAGCGTGATATTGAACTGCGGTTTGCCAGGTTTCAAGGCGTTCGGCAGTAAGGATGTTTTTTAAAGCATGAGCACCAAAAGCTCCGGCCGCCACGGCAATGGCTAGCAAGAAAGCAGCTATGACAATTATGATTTTCGGGTTGGACATTTCGTGAATTCTTTAATTCTTGATTCAGGTATAGCTTGGAAAATAGGCGTTGGCAAAGTTAATAATTATATGATTGTCGAACACCTATTAACCAATTAATGAAAAACTGAATGACTCAATTAGAAACGAAGCCAATTTCTTTATGGCTTCCATCACAAAACGGTTTGGTTTGAGACCCACCACAACGGCAAAAGCTCATTTTCTTGCTGCATGTTTCGGATCCGGTCTCTTCCCCAACTAAGTCATAATTTCCCTGAACTAAGAATGGGGCGTTATCAAAGAGCTTAATGGAGAGTTCGCCGCCTTTTCCTTCAACAGGGTCAGTTCGAAGTCGCTCTACATTATAAGTGGTGTCTGCTTTGAAGTCGGCTTCAATGTGTGTGTTATCGCAGAGCGGCTTGTTCTTGGACTTTCCGCAGCGACACATGGCCACCCGGGTATCTTTTAAAACAATATTTTCATCCATGTCCCGAATGACGACTTCTCCATGAATATAAAGCGGACCATCTTTTTCTATGGTGATTACATTTTGCTCGGGAGGCTGTTCTGTACTCTCTTCCTTCTTGAGTTCATAATGTAAAGCGCCTGTCGGGCATTGCTTTATCACGTTAGTTAGCTCATCAATGGAAGCATTTTCGGGTTGAATCCATGGCTTCTCGTTAGGGTCAAAAACATTGGGTAAGCCATGTACACATTCCTCAGCATGGATGCAGCGCTGCTTATCCCAGGTAACGTTGATCTTGTCGGTTGAATAGGAAAATATTTTCTCTTTCATGGATGAATAGCTTAGTTGAAATTTATTTCATTATAATGAAGCCGGGACATCAAACCAAGCCTTTACAAAAGCATAAATGCACGAACTTTACCACCAGAAGTGGAAATTAAAATCGAATCGTTTCACGGTTACCTGCTCATCCGGGACTTGTGTATTTTGTATTGTCAGTGCAACCATTAAGGCACGTTGCCCATAACTAAATTTCTCGTTGAACGATGCAGACTATTTGGAAACAACTAATTAAGTGTTATTATATACTTTGATATCAAACGTAAACACCAAGTTTTGATATTACCCACCTATCAGGTCAAAAAAGAGAAGATATAAAGCATTCATCTAATTTTGCCTAATATATTTATTACATAATAATACACTATGATGAATTTTTTTAAAAGCAAATCTGAAAAACTACTTGATCGCAGAAAAGCTGTTGTAGCTAATGGCGTTGGAATATTTAACACGGCTACTGTTGCTTCGGCATCAGGCGCTACTATTACGGATGTAGACGGCAAGGAATGGATCGATTTTGCCGGCGGCATCGGCGTAGTAAATGCAGGACACTGCCCTGAATCTGTTGTAAAAGCGATTCAAGATCAAGCAGCAAAGTACATTCATACCAGTTTTAATGTAGTGACTTATGAGCCCTATGTAGAACTCTGCGAAAAACTGACTGAAATTTTACCTCACGGGGATAAGACAAAGGTGATGCTGGTTAGCACCGGCGCCGAGGCGGTTGAGAACGCAATCAAGATTGCAAGGCAGGCCACAAAGCGTCAGGCTGTAATATGTTTTACCGGTGCGTTTCATGGCCGGACTATGATGGCCATGTCGCTTACCAGTAAGATCGACTATAAAATAAACTGCGGCCCGTTTGCCCCGGAAGTGTATCGGCTTCCTTTTCCAAACTACTATCGGTACAACCGTAAAGGAAACATGGAGGAATTTGCAGACTGGGAGCTGAAGCGCCTGCACGAGAGTATGCGAAACATGGTAGATCCTAATAATGTAGCCGCCATAATTATTGAGCCTGTTCAGGGCGAAGGTGGTATTAACCCGGCCCCGGAAAAATACCTGAAGGGATTGCGTAAATTTTGTGACGATCACGGTATTATGCTCATCTTTGACGAGGTTCAAAGCGGATTTGGGCGGACCGGAAATTGGGCAAGCTGGCAGAATTATGGTATCACACCTGATATCTCTACGTATGCAAAATCTTTAGGGTCCGGCATGCCAATAGCCGCTATTATGGGAAAAGCTGAGGTGATGGATGCTGCAGCACCGGGTACCATCGGCGGTACCTATATCGGAAACCCTGTTTGTTGTGCTGCTGCCTTGGCTACCATTGATTATATGGAGGAAATTGATCTTAACAAGCTCGGTAAAGAAGTGGGCCAATATACCCGGGGGCGTCTTGAAAAACTTCAGCAAAAGTGTCCTCAAATTGGTGATGTTAGAGGCGTTGGAGCTTTTCTTGCTGTTGAATTTGTCAAAAACGGAGATCCCCGGCAACCCGATGGCGATCTGACCGGTAAAATTGTGAAAGCCTGTGCAGAACGCGGACTCGTTCTTTTGAGTGCCGGAACTCACAAGAATGTACTCCGAATATTATCTCCACTGGTTATTACCGACAAGCAGCTTGAAGAGGGAATGAACATTCTGGAAGAAGAAATCTTGAAAGCTTGCGGAGTTGAGTCATGAGACCATTTGCAATAGCCGGTGTTCAGATGAAGGTATATCCGACGCATCCGAACGTCGAAATGATGAAGGTAAAGCTTGATATTTTAATGAACCTCTATCCC